>Ga0207951_100063_pt1 | contig 89153 bp, 82 predicted proteins | sample Subbio12Aug_8Bad_FD_184830 | JGI IMG/M metagenome (GOLD analysis project Ga0207951, IMG submission 184830) | Serpentinite rock and fluid subsurface biosphere microbial communities from McLaughlin Reserve, California, USA - CR12Aug_8Bad (SPAdes) | ecosystem: Environmental > Terrestrial > Deep... | reverse complement strand
CTCGCGCCTGCCGACGCGCGACCTGCGGACGCGACGGCTCAGGCTCCGCGTCCCGCTGCGCATTCGCCGACGCTCGCCCTCCATGGCTCGCTTCGCTGTCCGCGAGGCCGCGCTGGCGCGGCGCTCGCAGACGGTCATCGGCCGCAGTAGGCGATCCATCGGAGGATACGAAGCGAAGCCAAGATCGTGCTGCTCACTTCATGACCGCCACAGCCGCGAAGCACCCCGCAAGGCAGGCTGGGGGATTGCGGCGGAATTCGAGGGCCAGCCCGGTGATCAGACGCCAGGCCCGCAGGGTGCGCCCCGGACGGGCGCACCGACCGAGGGCGCAGGGAGGCGCCCATCGGTCGGCCCGACGGGTTGCTTGCCGCACAGCAGCCGGCCCGAGTCCGCCGCGGGCCCCCGGCCTGTCGCGGCGGGGGTGCTGCTCGGGCACGTCCCGGCCTGCTGGAGCGCGCCGGCCTGCTGGAGCAAGGAACAGGGCCATACCCACGCGTCTGCCCTCGCGCCTGCCGACGCGCGACCTGCGGACGCGACGGCTCAGGCTCCGCGTCCCGCTCCGCATTCGCCGCCGCTCGCCCTCCTTGGCTCGCTTCGCTGTCCACGAGGCCGCGCTGGCGCGGCGCCCGTAGACGGCCATCCACCGATCGATGCAAACCCGAAGGCGTTGTCGATCAGGCGATCGGGGATGGCGTCGACGCGGGCCGCTCGCTTGGATCGTTCGGGCGCCGCGGGCATTCGCTATCATGGCGGCCCCGATGGCGGAGTCTCCATGCGCGTTCTGGTCAGCAACGATGACGGCGTCGATGCGCCGGGCATCCAGGCCCTTGCCGCCGGCCTCCGGGCCGCCGGTCACGATGTCACCGTCGTCGCCCCCGACCGGGATCGCAGCGGGGCCAGCAACTCGCTCACGCTCGATGCGCCGATCCGTGCCAGAACCCTGGACGCCCGCACCATCAGCGTCGCCGGCACGCCCACCGACTGCGTGCACCTTGCGCTGGCGGGCCTGCTCGACCGCCAGCCCGACATCGTCGTCTCCGGCATCAACAACGCCGCCAACCTGGGCGACGACGTGATCTACTCGGGCACCGTGGCGGCGGCGATGGAAGGCCGTTTCCTCGGCCTGCCGGCGATCGCGATGTCGCTGGTCACCGCCGACCACCAAGGCCGGCATTTCGACACCGCCGCGCGGGTCGCCGTCGAACTGATCGCCCGGCTCTTGGCCGAGCCGCTGCCGGCCGACACCATCCTCAACGTCAATGTGCCGGACCGGCCCTGGGCCGCGATCACCGGTTACGAGGTGACGCGGCTTGGCCACCGCCACCGCGCCGAGCCCTGCGTGCCGCAGATCGACCCGCGCGGCCGGCCGGTCTGGTGGATCGGCCCGGCCGGGCCCGAGCAGGATGCCGGCCCCGGCACCGATTTCGACGCGATCCGCCGTGGCTGTGTCTCGATCACGCCGATCCATGTCGATCTGACCCGCTACTCGGCCCTGGAGCGCGTGGCCGGCTGGGTGGGCGGTCTGGCCCTGGGCTTGGCCCGGCCATGATGCCGAAACTGACCCTGCAACCGGCGGCGCGCGGTCTCGGCATGACCGGCCAGCGCGCCCGCGACCGGCTCGTGCAGCGCCTGCGCGAGCAGGGCATCCGCGACGAGCGGGTGCTGCTGGCGATGGCCACCCTGCCGCGCCACCAGTTCATCGACGAGGCCCTGGCGAGCCGCGCCTACGAGGACACCGCGCTGCCGATCGGCCGTGGCCAGACCATCTCGCAGCCCTGGGTGGTGGCGCGGATGACCGAGGCCCTGATCGAGCACGGCCTGCCGCGGCAGGTGCTGGAGGTCGGCACCGGCAGCGGCTACCAGGCCGCGGTGCTGGCCACCCTCGGCCTCCAGGTGCACACCGTCGAGCGCATCGAGGAACTGCTGCGCGATGCCCGCCGGCGTTTCCGCCAACTCGGCCTCGACATCCGCTCGCGGCATGACGATGGCCGCCTCGGCTGGGCCGAGCACGCCCCCTTCGATGCCATCCTGGTAACCGCCGGTGGCGCCGCCCTGGAGCCGGCCCTGCTCGGGCAACTGGCCGAGGGCGGCAGCCTGGTCGCCCCGGTCGGTGCCGGAACGGGGCAACGGCTGCTGCGGCTGCGCCGGGTCGAGGGCGGAATCAGCGAGCAGGACCTCGGCGCTGTGGTTTTCGTGCCCTTGCTGGCAGGGCTATGCTGATGCGCATGCGTGGAATCATTGCGGTCTTTTCGACCTTGCTGCTGGCCGCCTGCACGACCACGACCCGGGTGGTGCGCGAGGAGCCGCCGCCGGATCTGCGTCCGGTGGCGGCAACGCCGTCCGACGACAACGCGATGCACCGGGTGCAGGCCGGCGATACGCTCTACGGCATCGCCTTCCGGCACCGCTTGGACTGGCGCTCTCTGGCGGCCTGGAACGGCATCGCCGAGCCCTTCGTCATCCGCCCCGGCCAACTTCTGCGCCTGAGCCCACCGCAGGGCGAGCGTCCGCGTGTGGCGGCGGTCGAGGCGGCCCGCCCACCACCGTCACCGCCGCCGATCCCGCGTGGCCCGGTCGGCCAAACACCGCCCGCCAGCGTTCAGGTCGATCGGCCGTCAGTGGTGACGGCCCCGGCCGCGACAAGCTCTGCCGCGCCGGTCTCTGCCGCAGCGCCGGCCGCGAACGCGCCGCCGGCCGCACCCACCGCCGTCGCCGGCGGCGGAGCCGCCTTCCGTCCGGGTCAATGGCAGTGGCCGACCGAAGGCCAGGTGGTGGCGCGCTTCGCCGAGGGCGACCGTTCGCGCCAGGGCATCGCCATCGCCGGCACGGCCGGGCAGGCGGTGCGCGCTGCCGCCGCCGGCACGGTGGTCTATTCCGGGGCCGGGCTGGTCGGTTTTGGCGAACTCATCATCATCAAGCACGATGACCAGTGGCTCTCGGCCTACGGCCACAACCGCCGACGGCTGGTCGCTGAAGGGGCCAGCGTGCAGGCCGGCCAGCAGATCGCCGAACTCGGCCGCACCGGCACCAGCCGCGACATGCTGCATTTCGAGATCCGCCGCAGCGGCCGTCCGGTCGATCCGCTGCCCTTGTTGCCTCAGCGCTGAGCCGCGGTTTCAAGCGGCATCGGCCGGGTCAATCAGAAAGGCGGCAACCACCCGCCGGCCCTCGCTGGCCAGCACCGTGAAGGTGCGTGCGGCGGCGGCATTGGCCATGGCCTCGAGGCCGATGCCGCGGCGCAGTGCCGTGGCCAGCACGGCGGCGGCGGGGAAACGATGCTGCGGCCCGGTGCCGAGCAGGATCACGGTCGGCTGCAGTTCGAACAAAGGCGCCAGATCGGCGGGCTCGAGTTCGGCCAGGTGCCGCGGTCGCCAGACCTCGACCAGGGTTTCGGTCGAAACGATGAAGCTCGCCTCGAAACGCCGTTCGTTGATCGTGACCCGCCCGGCGGCATCGACACCACGCGGGACGTGGCGGAAATCCGGCCGTTCCTGCGAGAGCGGCATGGCGGCGGCTCAGCGCGGCAGGGCGATCAGCGGCTTTTCGGCACGCGCCCGGTAGAGCACGGCGACATGGCCGATCCGTGCCACCAGCGCGGCCTGGGTCGCCGCCAGGAGCTGTTCGATGGCGAGGTCGCGGGCCTCGCGGTCTTCAGCAGCAACCTTGATCTTGATCAGCTCGTGGATCGTCAGCGCGGCAGCGGTTTCGGCCACCAGGCCCTCGCCGACGCCCTTGCCGCCGACCAGCACCACCGGCTTGAGCGCGTGGGCGAGACCGCGCAGGTAGCGTTTCTGGGGGGGAGTGAGGTTCGGAGTCATCGGGCCTTGGCGTCCAGCGGGCGGGCTGCCGGCCGGCAACCCCAGAGGGCGCGCAGGGTATCATGGGCACCGGTCCCGACCCCGTCTTCCATGCGCCGCAGCAAAAGCAGCCAACGCTGGCTCAAGGAACACTTCGCCGACCCCTTCGTCAAGAAGGCTCAGGCGGAGGGCCTGCGCTCGCGTGCCGCCTACAAGCTGGAAGAAGTGCTCGAACGTGACCGCCTGCTGAAGCCGGGCATGACCGTGGTCGATCTCGGTGCGGCACCCGGCGGCTGGTCGCAACTCGCCCGCAAGCAGCTGGGCGAGCGTGGCCGGGTGATCGCCATCGATCTGCTCGACATGCCGCCGATCGCGGGCGTCGAATTCCTTCACGGTGATTTCAGGGACGCCGAATCACTGTCCAAGCTTGATGCCATGCTGGATGGTCGTGCGGCGGACCTTGTTCTTTCCGACATGGCCCCCAACATGAGTGGCGTAGCGGTCGCCGACCAGATCAGGGCCATGCACCTCGCGGAGCTGGCGCTGGATTTTGTCGACAGCCATCTCAAACCCGGCGGTGCCTTCCTCATCAAATTGTTCATGGGGACCGGCTTCGACGATTACGTGCGACAACTGCGCACTCGCTTCGAGCGCGTGGTGATCCGCAAGCCCGAGGCCTCGCGCAAGCGGTCGGCCGAGGTGTATGCGCTGGCCATGGCCAAGCGCGAAGGACTGAGGAAATGAACGATCTCGCCCGCAACCTCCTGCTCTGGCTCGTCGCCGCCGTTTTTCTGGCGATGGTGTTCCAGAGTTTCTCCGGTGCAACCGCCACCACCACCCGTGAAGTCAGCTACAACGACTTCATCGAGCACGTGAGGGCAGGTCGTGTCGAACGGGTCGATATCGCACCCAACGGGCTTGAGATCGTCGCCACCCTGCGCGAAGGCGGCACCCTGATCACCGGCAACCCGCGCGACGACCGGCTCAACGACACCCTGCTCGCGCACAACGTGGTGGTGAATCAGCGTGTGCCCTCCGACAGCTTTCTGGGCAATCTGTTGCTCAGCCTGCTGCCGGTGCTGCTGCTCGTGGGTGTCTGGATCTACTTCATGCGGCAGATGCAGCAGGGCGGTGGCCGCGGTGCCATGAGCTTTGGCCGTTCCAAGGCCAAGCTGATGAGCGAGGACCAGATCAAGGTCACCTTCGCCGATGTTGCGGGCTGCGACGAAGCCAAGGAAGAAGTCGGCGAACTGGTCGAGTTCCTGCGCGACCCCAGCAAGTTCCAGAAGCTCGGCGGCAAGATTCCGCGCGGCGTGCTGATGGTCGGCCCGCCCGGCACCGGCAAAACCCTGCTGGCGCGCGCCATCGCCGGCGAAGCCCGTGTGCCGTTCTTCAGCATCTCGGGTTCCGATTTTGTCGAGATGTTCGTCGGCGTAGGCGCCAGCCGCGTCCGCGACATGTTCGAAACGGCCAAGAAGCATGCGCCCTGCATCATCTTCATCGACGAGATCGACGCGGTCGGCCGCCATCGCGGTGCCGGCTTGGGCGGCGGTCACGACGAGCGTGAGCAGACCCTCAACCAGATGCTGGTCGAGATGGACGGTTTCGAGGGCGGCGAGGGCGTGATCGTCATCGCTGCGACCAACCGCCCCGACGTGCTCGATCCGGCGCTGTTGCGTCCGGGTCGCTTCGACCGCCAGGTCGTGGTTGGCTTGCCCGACGTCAAGGGCCGCGAGCAGATCCTCAAGGTGCACATGCGCAAAGTGCCGCTGAGCGATGATGTCGAAGCCATGACCATCGCCCGCGGCACACCGGGTTTCTCGGGCGCCGACCTTGCCAACCTGGTCAACGAGGCTGCGTTGTTCGCCGCCCGTGAGAACGGCAAGCTGGTGCGCATGGAGCACTTCGACAAGGCCCGCGACAAGATTCTGATGGGTGCCGAGCGCCGCTCGATGGCGATGAGCGAGGCCGAGAAGACGCTCACCGCCTACCACGAGGCCGGCCATGCCATTGTCGGTCGCCTCGTGCCCGACCACGACCCGGTCTACAAGGTCACCATCATCCCGCGCGGCCGTGCGCTGGGCGTGACCATGTACCTGCCGGAAGGCGACAAGTACAGCCACAACCGCACGCAGATCGAGTCGATGCTGTGCTCGCTTTATGGCGGCCGGGTCGCCGAGGAGTTGATCTTCGGCGCTGACAAGGTCACCACCGGTGCCAGCAATGACATCGAGCGCGCCACCAAGATGGCCCGCAACATGGTCACCAAGTGGGGTTTGTCCGATGAGCTGGGGCCGATCGCCTACGCCGAGGAGGAGGGTGAGGTGTTCCTCGGTCGCAGCGTCTCGCAGACCAAGAACGTCTCCGACGACACCGCCCGTCGCATCGACGAGGTGGTCCGCATCATCCTCGACAAGGCCTATGCCCGGACCACGCAGATCCTCAACGGCAACATGGACAAGCTGCATGCCATGGCCCAGGCCCTGTTGACCTACGAGACCATCGACGCCCGGCAGATCGACGCCATCATGGAAGGCCGCGAACCCGATCCGCCGGCCGATTGGGGCAAGGACGGCGACAGCAAGCCGCCGAAAGCCGGCAGCGGCCCGGCCCCCAGCCTGCCGATCGGTCCGGTCGCACCGCAGCCCTGAAGCCGGGCGTCCCGCCCGGCCCAGCCGCCCGTGTTCGACACCGTCGCTGCGCTGCATTGCGGATCCCACCGGCTGCCGCTCGACCGGCCGCGGGTGATGGGCATCGTCAATGTCACGCCGGATTCGTTCTCGGACGGCGGTCACCACGCCAGCACCGCTGCCGCCGTCGCGCACGCGCTTGCTCTGGTGGAAGCGGGCGCCGACCTGCTTGATGTCGGTGGCGAATCGACGCGGCCCGGCGCCGAACCGGTCGACGAAGCCAGCGAGATCGCACGCGTGCTGCCGGTCATCGAGGCGCTGGTGGCGAAGGTCGCGGTGCCGATCAGTGTCGACACCACCAAGCCCGGCGTGATGCGCGCGGCGCTTGCCGCCGGTGCCGGCATGGTCAATGACGTTACAGCCCTGCGCACCGAGGGCGCGCTGGAGGCGGTGGCTGCGTCCAAGGCCGCTGTGGTGCTGATGCACATGCAGGGCGAGCCGCGGACCATGCAGGCCGCGCCGCACTACGAGAATGTGGTCGGCGAGGTCCACCGGTTTCTCGCCGAGCGTGTGTTCGCCTGCGAAATGGCCGGCATCGACAAGCGCCGCCTCGTCATCGATCCAGGCTTCGGCTTTGGTAAGACGTTGGCCCACAACCTCGCTCTGCTTGCGCAGTTGCGCCGCTTCACCGAACTCGGCGTGCCGGTGCTGGCCGGCTTGTCGCGCAAGTCGAGTCTCGGCGAAATCACCGGCCGCGCCGTCGACGAACGCCTCGCCGCCTCACTGGCGGCCCACCTCATGGCCGTGCAGAACGGTGCCGCCATCGTGCGCGTGCACGATGTGGCCGAGACGGTGGATGCCCTGAAGGTGTGGGCGGCGCTGGCCGCCGTGCCGGTGCCGCGGAGCCGTGCTGCCGCACCGACGCTCCGCTGGCCCGGCGAGGACTGAGCCGATACACCCTCTGAAAACGCGATGCCCGCAACTCGCGTTGCGGGCATCGTGGTGTTTCAGCAGGCCGGCGAGGGCCGGAAAAGCCTCAGAGGCCTTCGCCCTCGTCGACGGCCTTCATCGACAGGCGGATGCGGCCCTGCTTGTCGACCTCGAGCACCTTGACCTTGACCAGATCGCCTTCCTTGAGCTTGTCGCTGACCTTCTCGACGCGCTCGTTGGAGATCTGTGAGACGTGCACCAGGCCGTCCTTGCCCGGGGCGATGGTGACGAAGGCACCGAAGTCCATGATCTTGGCGACCTTACCGTCATAGATGCGGCCCGGCTCGACATCGGAGGTGATCTGCTCGATGCGCGCCTTGGCCGCCTGCGCGGCGATGGCGTTGACCGAGGCGATGACGATGGTGCCGTCGTCCTGGATGTCGATCTGCGTGCCGGTCTCTTTGGTGATGGCCTGAATGGTGCTGCCGCCCTTGCCGATCACCTCGCGGATCTTGTCCGGGTGGATCTTCATGGTCAGCAGGCGCGGCGCGTATTCGGAAAGCTCGGCACGCGGGGCCGAGAGGCCCTTCTCCATCTCACCCAGGATGTGCAGACGGCCGGCCTTGGCCTGCGTCAGCGCGATCTTCATGATCTCCTCGGTGATGCCCTCGATCTTGATGTCCATCTGCAGGGCCGAGATGCCTTCCTTCGAGCCGGCCACCTTGAAGTCCATGTCGCCCAGGTGGTCCTCGTCACCGAGGATGTCGGAGAGCACGACGAAGCGCTCGCCTTCCTTGACCAGGCCCATGGCGATGCCAGCGACCGGCGCCTTCAGCGGGATGCCGGCGTCCATCATGGCGAGCGAGGAGCCGCAGACCGAGGCCATCGACGAAGAACCGTTCGACTCGGTGATCTCCGAGACGGCGCGGATCGTGTACGGGAAGCTCTCCATGTCCGGCATGACGGCCAGCACGCCGCGCTTGGCGAGGCGGCCGTGGCCGATCTCGCGGCGCTTCGGGCCCATCATGCGGCCGGCTTCGCCGACCGAGTAGGGCGGGAAGTTGTAGTGGAACAGGAAGTGTTCCTTCGACTCGCCTTCGGCGGCATCGATGATCTGGCCGTCGCGCGCGGTGCCGAGGGTGGCGACCACCAGGGCCTGGGTCTCGCCGCGGGTGAACAGGGCCGAGCCGTGGACGCGCGGCAGCACGCCGACGCGGACGCTGATCGGGCGCACGGTGTCGAGCGCACGGCCGTCGATGCGCACCTTGGTGGCGAGCACCGACTCGCGCATTGTCTGGTACTCGAGCTCGCCGAACTCCTTCGAGGCTTCGGCGGCCGACCAGCCGTTGGTTTCGATCTGCGGGGCGAGGGCGGCCATGACGTCTTTCTTCAGGGCGCTGATGGCATCGCGACGGGCCAGCTTGTCGGTCACCTTGAAGGCTTCGGCGAGGCGCGTGCCGGTGGCGGCCTTGAGCGCGGCGACGAGGGCTTCGTTGCGCTCCGGCGCGGTCCAGGTGCCCCAATCCTTCCTGCCGGCTTCGGCAACCAGCTCGTTGATGGCGGCGATGACCGTGCGACCGGCGTGGTGGCCGAAGGTGACGGCACCCAGCATCACTTCTTCGGAGAGCAGCTTGGCTTCCGACTCGACCATCAGCACGGCGTTCTGGGTGCCGGCGACGATCAGTTCCAGCGCGGAGGACTTGAGCTGGCTGGTGGTCGGGTTGAGGAGGTACTGGCCGTTGACGTAGCCGACCTTGGCGGCACCGATCGGACCGGCGAAGGGGATGCCCGACAGGGCAAGGGCCGCCGAGGCGCCGATCAGGGCCGGGATGTCACCCTCGACCTCCGGGTTCAGCGAGATCACGGTGGCGATGACCTGCACTTCGTGGCGGAAACCTTCCGGGAACAGCGGCCGGATCGGACGGTCGATCAGGCGCGAGGTCAGCGTCTCGCGTTCGGTCTGCCGGCCCTCGCGCTTGAAGAAGCCGCCGGGGATGCGGCCGCCGGCGTAGAACTTCTCCTGGTAGTCGACGGTCAGCGGGAAGAAGTCCATGCCCTCGCGGACACTCTTGTTGCCGACGACGGTCACGAGCACGACGGTGTCCGCCATGTTGACGAGCACAGCGCCGCCGGCCTGGCGGGCAATCTCGCCCGTTTCCAGCGTCACTTGGTGCTGGCCGTACTGGAAGGTCTTGGTGAATTTCGCCACGATGGTTTTATCCCGGTTGTCGTTCGTACTGTTGAACCGGCAGGCCCCTGCCTGCCGATCGGGTGTCCGCGTTGCCGCGGGCCGGGGCGTCGGGGCCCCGAAAAGCAGCGCGGCGCATTTCTGCGCCGCGCGGGTGTCGCTTAGCGACGGAGACCGAGGCGCTCGATCAGCGCCTTGTAGCGGTCGCCATCCTTGTCCTTCAGGTAGGCCAGAAGACGGCGGCGGGCATTGACCATCTTGAGCAGGCCACGACGGCTGTGGTGGTCCTGCTTGTGCGTCTTGAAGTGCTCGGTCAGTTGTTCAATGCGGGCCGACAGCAGGGCGACCTGGACTTCCGGCGAGCCGGTGTCGTTGGCGCCGCGCGCGAAGTTGCTGATGATCTGGGCGGAATCGATGCTCATGGACGTTCTCGTGATGCGAAAGGCGCAGGAACGTCGCTGTGTGGACGCACCGCGACCTTCGCCGGTTGCTGGTGGGGAAGCCTCGATCGAGGCGTGCGGATTCTACGCCCGGCCGGCGTTCTGAACAAGGTTTTCACAAAAGCCCGGCGCCGGCGTTCAGGAGGCGCATGCCCAGCGGAACAGGCGCTGCGGGTGGACGATGCCCTCGCGGCCCTCGACCAGACCCACCGCTCGGCCGCTGGGAGCGAACGCCGCCATCACGCCATGGGCGGCGGCCCGTCCGCTGAGGCTCTGTCCGTGGCCCAGCTTGATCACCTCGGCATCGCTCAGCTCCAGCCGTGGCCAGTCGGTCAAGGCGGATTCCACCGGCAGCAGCAGGCTGTCGAGCGCGGCGAGTCCGGGCTGGCTGCTGGCGTCGATGGCCTCGATCTCGTCGAGCTTCAGCATTGCCGGGCTGCGGAAGGGTTCGGCCCAGAGTCGTCGCAGGCTGAGCACATGCGCGCCGCAGCCGAGGTCTTCGCCGATGTCGCGCACCAGGCTGCGCACGTAGGTGCCCGAGCCGCAGGTGATGCGCAGGCGCAGCGAGTGGCCGTTGATCGAAAGCAGTTCGAGGGCATGCACCTCGACCTCGCGCTCGGCCACCTCGACCGTTTCGCCACGGCGGGCCTTGGCGTAGAGCGGCTCGCCGCCCTGCTTCAGGGCCGAATAGATCGGTGGGCGCTGGGCGATGCGGCCGATGTAGCGTTTCAGCACACGCTCGACCGCATGCGCATCGAGCAGGGGCACCGGGCGTTCGCGCAGCGTCTGGCCGTCGGCGTCGTCGGTGTCGGTGACGACGCCCAGCCGGGCCTCGGTCTCGTAGGCCTTGCGGGCACCGAGCAGCAGGCCGGCGACCTTGGTCGCCTCACCGAAACAGATCGGCAGCAGGCCGGTGGCGAGTGGATCGAGGCTGCCGGTGTGGCCGGCCTTCTCGGCCCGGTAGTGCTTGCGCACGCGTTGCAGGGCGGCGTTCGAACTCAGGCCGGCCGGCTTGTCGAGCAGCAGCAGACCATCGAGCGGACGGAGAGAACGGCGGTGCATGGGGGGGTTCCGACGCGGCGCGGCACAGGCGCCGGGGTCAGTCGGCGTCGCGGCTCGCCGGCGGTTCGTCGCTCGATGCGGCGGAGCCCGCACCCGCGGCGTGGTCGGCCTCGGCTTCGCGCGAGGCGGCATCCTGCTTCGCGGCCTCGCGCAGCAGCCGTTCGATCTTCTCGCCGCGATCGACCGATTCGTCGTAATGGAAATGCAGCTCCGGCACCTGGCGGATGCGCAGCATCCTGCCCAGTTGCTGGCGGAAGCCCTTGGCCAGTTCGTTCAGGGCCTTGACCGCCTCGAGCGATTTTTCCGGTTGCAGGGCGGTGACCCAGACCTTGGCGTGCGAGAGGTCGCGGGTGACCTCGACATCCGAGACCGAGGCCGAGGGCAGCGAATGCTCGCGCACGGCCTCGTGCACCATCACGCCCAGTTCGCGGCGGAACTGGGCGGACAGGCGGTCGGTGCGCGAGAAGGAACGCTTCGGCATGGCTTACAGCGACCGCGCCACTTCGATGCGCTCGAAGCACTCGATCAGGTCGCCCGGCTTGACATCGTTGTAGGCCTTCACCGCGATACCGCACTCGGTGCCGGAACGCACTTCCTCGACGGAGTCTTTGAAGCGGCGCAGCGATTCCAGCTCGCCCTCGAAGATCACCGTCTGGTTGCGCAGCACGCGGATCGGCTTGGACTTCTTGACCGTGCCCTCGATGACCAGCGAACCGGCAACGGCACCGAACTTCGAGCTGCGGAACACGTCGCGGACCTCGGCGATGCCGATGATCTCTTCGCGGATCTCCTTGCCGAGCAGGCCCGAAGCGACCTGCTTCACCTGGTCGATGACGTCGTAGATGATCGAGAAGTAGCGCAGGTCCAGGCCGTTGTTCTCGATGACCTTGCGGGCGGCGGCGTCGGCACGGACGTTGAAGCCGATGACCACGGCCTTGGCCGCGGCGGCCAGCACGGCCTCCGACTCGGTGATGCCACCGACACCGGACTGCACCACGTTGATCTTGATCATGTCGTTCGACAGCGCCACCAGCGAATCGCGGAGCGCTTCGACCGAACCCTGCACGTCGGCCTTGATGACCAGATTGAGCTGCTGCTGGCCCTCGCCCTTGCCCATCTGGGCCATGATGTCTTCCATCCGGCCGGCCTGCTTGACCAGCTTGGCCTCGCGCACCTTGGCCTCGCGCTGCTGGGCCACGTCCTTGGCCAGACGCTCGTCGGCGACCACCACGAAATCATCGCCCGAGTTCGGCACGCCGGAGAGGCCGAGCAGCACCACCGGGATCGAGGGGCCGGCCGAATCGACCTGCTTGCCGGCCTCGTCGAACAGCGCGCGGACGCGACCGTACTGGGTGCCGCAGACCAGGTAATCGCCCTTGCTGAGCGTGCCCTGCTGCACCAGCACCGTCGCCACCGGACCGCGGCCCTTGTCGAGCGAGGACTCGATGACGGTGCCCGCCGCCTTGCCGTCGACCGGCGCAGCGAGTTCCATCACCTCGGCCTGCACCAGGATGGCGTCGAGCAGCGCGTCGATGCCCAGGCCGGTCTTGGCCGACACCGGCACGAAGGGCGTTTCGCCACCCCATTCTTCCGGCGTGACCCCGTGCTGGGCGAGACCGTTCTTCAGGTTGTCGAGGTTGACGTTGGGCTTGTCCATCTTGTTCATCGCGACCACCAGCGGCACCTTGGCGGCGCGCGCGTGCTTGATCGCCTCGATGGTCTGCGGCATGACACCGTCGTCGGCCGCGACCACCAGCACCACCAGGTCGGTGAGCTTGGCGCCGCGCGCACGCATGGCGGTGAACGCCGAGTGGCCCGGGGTGTCGAGGAAGGTGATCACACCCTTGCCGGTCTGCACGTGGTAAGCGCCGATGTGCTGGGTGATGCCGCCGGCTTCGCCGGAGGCCACCTTGGTGCGGCGGATGTGGTCGAGCAGCGAGGTCTTGCCGTGGTCGACATGGCCCATGATGGTGACGACCGGCGGGCGCGAGCTGCGCTCGCCCTGATCGGCCTCGATGTGCGCGGCCAGCGCCAGTTCGGCGTCGTCCTCGGTGGCGCGGACGGCCTTGTGGCCCAGTTCCTCGATCACGAGCACCGCGGTGTCGTGGTCGATGGTCTGGTTCAGGGTGGCCATCACGCCCATCTTGAACAGCGCCTTGACCACTTCGCCGCCCTTCATCGCCAGCTTGTTGGCGAGATCACCAACGCTGATGGCATCGCCAACCGCGACCTCGCGGGTGACCGGCGTGGTCGGCCGCGAGAAAGCATGGCTGCCGGCGTTGTTGTGGCTGCTGCTGGAGCGCGTGTCCGAGCGGCTGCTGCGGCCACCGCTGGATTTCTTCTTGCTGCTGCTGGCGGTACGACGGGCGTGGCCGCCCTCGCTGAGGTGCAACTGGCCACCCACAAAGCGGCCGGCGCTGCGGTCCTCCTCCTCGCCTTCGCGACCACCCTTGCCACGGCCGCGTGCGGCCTCGCGGGCACGGGCTGCCAGTTCGGCGTCGGCGCGGGTCGGCATCAGCACCACCGGGCGGGCCGGGGCACCGTTCTCGCTGGCCACCGGCGCGGCCGGAGCTGCTTCGGCATCGGTACCGGTCGCGGCCGGCGGCGGCACTGGCGCTTCGGCCTTGGCCTTGGCGGGACGCTCGGCGGCGGCCTGTTCCTGGCGGCGGCGGTCGGCGTCGTCCAGCGACTTGCGCTCGACCTCCGAGCGGGCCTGCGACTCGGCCAGCTTGCGGGCGGCTTCCTCGCGCTCGGCATCGACCGGCGAAAGCATCTCGGCACGCTTGACATAGGTGCGCTTCTGGCGCACCTCGACGGCGACCGTGGCCTTGGTCTTGCCACCGCCGACGGTGATTTCCTCGACCTTGCGGCGCTGCAGGGTGATGCGGCTCGGGCCGGCTTCCTCGGCCGGCTTCTCCTCCTTGCCATGGGTGCGGCGCAGGTAGCCCAGCAGCTTCATTTTCTCGGTGCTGCTGACCACCTGGTCCGGCCCGCTGAACTGCATGCCGGCGCCGGCAAGCTGCTCGAGCAGCTTGTCGACGGGCAGGTTCAGCACCTTGGCCAGGGAGCGGACGGTGACCTCGGACATTCGGAAGGGCTTCCTTGGAATCGATGCGCCGGAAGGCGCAGGGGTTTGGCGTGGGGAGCTGCGAGGACGGTTCAGACGAACCAGTGCTTGCGCGCTTCCATGATCAGGGTGGCGGCACGGGCTGCATCCATGCCTTCGAGGTCGGCGATCTCGTCGACCGCCATTTCGGCGAGGTCGTCGCGGCTGACGATGCCACGACCGGCGAGCGCGTAGGCGGTGGCCTCGTCCATGCCGGCAAGCGTGAGCAGGTCATCGGCCGGCTTGTGCGCCTCGATGTCCTCCTCGACCGCCAGGGCCTCGGTGAGCAGGGCGTCGCGAGCGCGGGCGCGCAGTTCCTCGACGATGTCCTCGTCGAAGCCCTCCACCGCCAGCAGCTCGGCGACCGGCACGTAGGCGATCTCCTCGACGCTGCCGAAACCCTCGCCGACCAGGATGCCGGCGATCTCCTCGTCGACTTCCAGCTTGTCCATGAACAATTTGCGGGCGACGACCTGCTCGGCCTCGGACTTGGCCGAGATCTGGTCCTGGGTCATCACATTGAGCTGCCAGCCGCTCAACCGGCTGGCGAGGCGGACGTTCTGGCCGCCCTTGCCGATCGCCTTGGCGAGGTTCTCCTCGGCCACGGCGAGGTCCATCGAGTGCTTCTCTTCGTCGACGATGATCGACTGCACCTCGGCCGGCGCCATCGCGTTGATGACGAACTGCGCCGCGTTGTCCGACCACAGCACGATGTCGATGCGCTCGCCGTTGAGTTCGTTGCTGACCGCCTGCACGCGCGAACCTCGCATGCCGATGCAGGCGCCAATCGGATCGGTGCGGTGGTCGTGGGCCAGCACGGCGATCTTGGCGCGGTCGCCCGGATCGCGCGCGGCAGCCTTGATCTCGACCAGGCCCTGGCCGACCTCGGGCACTTCGAGCTTGAACAGCTCGATCATGAACTCGGGCGCGGTGCGGCTGATGAAGAGCTGCGGGCCACGCGACTCGGCGCGCACCTCGTAGAGGTAGCCGCGCACGCGGTCGCCCGGGCGCAGGGCATCGCGCGGGATCGACTTGTCTTTCGGGATGAAGGCCTCGGCGTTGCCGCCGAGATCGACGTAGAGGTTGCCGCGCTCGGCGCGCTTGACGATGCCGGTGACCAGTTCACCGATGCGGTCCTTCCAGGCATCGACCACCTGCTGCCGCTCGGCCTCGCGGACGCGCTGCACGATCACCTGCTTGGCGGCCTGCGCGCTGATCCGGCCGAACTCGGGGTTCTCGATCAGTTCCTCGACGAACTCGCCGACCTGCGCATCGGGGCGGTCGTCGACCACGTCCATCAGGCGGATCATCCGGTCCGGCGATTCCATCACCACGTCGTCGGCGACGATCTCCCAGCGGCGGAAGGTCTCGTAGTTGCCGTCCTTCGGGTTGATGACGACGCGGCAGGCGACGTCCTGCTCGGGATAGCGCTTCTTGGCCGCCGAGGCCAGCGCAGCTTCCATGGCCTCCAGGATGACCTGGCGCGGCACGCCTTTTTCGTTGGCGACCGCTTCGATGACCAGCAACAGTTCCTTGCTCATGCTTGACTCCGCAACAGCGCGACCGGGGTCGGCTTCAGTGGTTTCCGGGTTCGGCGGCACCGGTGGCGCGCTTGCTGCGCGGACGCGGGGCCTTGGGTTCGTTCGGGGCGAGGCCGAGTGCCGCGTAATCCGGCACCAGCCTGGCCTTTTCGATGTTGTCGAAGGGCACGGCGAATTCGCCGCCGCCGTCCAGAGCGAGCAGCAGCGCATCGCCTTCGCTCCGGACGATACGCCCCTGCAGGCGCCTGCGGCCGTCCTGCGGCAGGGCCAGCGTCACCTTGACCGGCTCGCCGGCGAAGCGATTGGCCTGTGCGGCGTTGAAGATCAGGCGGTCGAGGCCGGGCGAACTGACCTCCAGCGTGTACGCGCCGGCGATCGGGTCGTTGACATCGAGCAGGGCCGAGACCTCGCGGCTCACCGCTTCGCAGTCCTCGACCGAGATCGGGCGCTCGCCCGAGGGCACATCGATGTAGAGCCGCAGCAGGCCGCGGCTGCGCGAAGGCGCGAACTCGATGCCCTGCAGCTCGAGGCCAAGGCCCAGGCCTTCGACAACGGGGGCGAGCATCGCGGTGAGTTCGTCGGTCTTCGTGCTCATGGGCCTGCGCGAAAAAAAAGAAAACAAAAAAGGGCCGAGTGGCCCTTTCCGGTACATCCAATTTCCGGGGGCCGGCCACCCCGATGAGGGGCGCCGACCCAGCCTTGCGTCGATCCGGAGCAAAGGATACGACCAGAAACTGGTAGCGGGGGCAGGATTTGAACCTGCGACCTTCGGGTTATGAGCCCGACGAGCTGCCAGACTGCTCCACCCCGCAGCAGAGAAAGCGACTATACGCGATCGCCCAAGGCCGGCGCAAGTCTGCCGGCACTTTTCCTTGTGGGACGCGGATTTCCTGATGGCTGGGACGCCGAGTCGATCGCTTGGAGGATGCCCAGATGCGCTCGCTGGCCGTGCCGCGGAAACGCGAATTGCTCTTGCTGGCCCATCTTTAGCCCATCCATGGCCCATCCATAGCCCAAATCACTTCGGGGGATGACCGTCGGGCTTCTCGTCCACGAGCACCAGGAGCTCGCCCGGCGTGCAGCCGAAATAGCGGCACAAACGTTCGATCGTCTCAGTGCTGGTGACATGGCCTGGGATGTTCGCCACCCGGGACACCGTTGGGCGGGACAAGCCCGTTTCTTCGCAGACCTCGTCCAGCGAGATCCGGCGTCGCTCGCGGAAGCTCTTCTCATCGAGCAACTGCCTGAAAAGGATTCTGATCACTCTGACCTCGCTGTAAGCCCTTGATTTTACACGTATCGCAAGCGTGTTTGGTGGAAAGCGGATCGGCTTGTATCTTGGCTTCAAGAAGCGCTTGAATCCCTCAAGCTGCATTGGAGCCAGATGTGAGTCAAACCTACCTCACAACAGAAGAGCTTGCCCAGCGTATCAAGTACGACCCCCGCACCATCCGTGAACGCCTGAAGGACTCGGTCCTGCTCGAAGGGCGGCACTACATCCGCCCCTTCGGTGGCCGAAAGATCCTCTACATCTGGGAGTGCATCGAAGCCGACATGGTCAGGAGCGGGGCGTCACGCATCGCCATCCCGATGGCGAACGGGAGTACCTGCCATGTCTAGTATTCGAGTCCATGGCGGTTGCCTCTTCTTCGACTTCCGCTACCGGGGCATCCGCTGCCGGGAGTACACGAAGCTCACCGACGACGCAAGACCGAGGTGATCTACCGGCAGACCTGGCGAGGCCGCGAGGACGTCGAATGGGCGGTCGCTGATTGGGTGCAGTGGTACAACACAAAGCGTCTGCTGGGGCCGATCGGCTACATTCCCCCGGCGGAAGCAGAGGCGGCGTTCTACGCCGAAACCAGCGGTTACGCCAAAGCGGCGTGACTCAATGAAAACAGCCTCCGGAAAAGCCGGGGCGGTTCACTTCGTTCGCACCGGGAGCGTTATCCTTTGTTTCCGCAGAAGATCGGAGGGCAGCCTTGGTGACCACATGGTTTGTTTCGCGCCACCCGATTAGGCATGAAGCTCAGCCGTCCGCAGGAGGGCTTCGGGGAGCCTGTTCGTGAGCATGACATGCCGCAATCCAGCAGGATGTCACCACCGAGGCGGTTGCCTCGCATCCGCCTCGGCCCATGACCGGCTCTCCTAAGCTTGAAGTCGAGCCAGCTTCCACCCCCACGGTCTCACCGGCTGAGCCCGGCTGAGCTTCATGCCGAATCAGGAGAAGAAATGCGCAAACTGCGCGAAGGCAACCGGCTGTTCGTCGAGGCCTGTCGCGGACGCGGGCTCGACGTCGAACATGCCGATGCCCTGGCGGCACTTCGTGCGCTTCCCGAGGCCAGCGTCGGTGCCTTGACCTCGATGCACCTCATCGAGCACCTGCCGTTCGAGACCGTCATCGCGCTGCTCGACGAGGCCAAGCGCGTGCTCCGCCCGGGCGGTCTGCTGCTGCTGGAAACCCCCAACCCCGAGAACCTGCTGGTGGGGGCCTGCTGGTTCTACACCGACCCGACCCACCGCAATCCCATCCCGCCCGAGGCTCTGCGCTGGATCGTCGAGTCGCGGGGTTTCCATGCGGTGCGGATCGAGCGGCTCACCACGGCGCGTGATATGCCGTGGCCCGGCCCGGTCGCCAATGATCTGCCCGGTGCATCCACCATCAACGCCATGTCGGAACACTTCACCGCCGCCCCCGATTACGCCGTGCTCGGGCTGCGTCCGTGATCCGCTTGCTGGTGACCGGCGCCAGCGGCTTTGTCGGCCGCCACGTGGCGGCCGCGGTGGCGGCCGGCGGCTTTGGCGAAACCCGCTTGCTTGCCTGGCCCGCCGGGGTCGATCTGCGCGACGCGGCGGCGGTTGCCGCGGTGCTCGACGAACTGCGGCCCGAGCAGGTGCTGCATCTGGCGGCCCAGAGCTTCGTGCCGCGCGCGTTCGAGGACCCGACGGAGACCTTCGCCGTCAACGTGCAGGGCACGGTGCATCTGCTCGATGGCCTCCGCCGCAGGGGTTTTCGCGGGCGCTTCCTGTACGCCAGTTCGGGTGATGTGTACGGGCTGGTGCCGGAAACCGGGCTTCCGGTCGGGCCGGCGCATCCCACCGCACCGAGAAACCCCTACGCCGCCAGCAAGGTGGCGGCCGAACAGGCCTGCCTGGCTTTCCATCGGGCGGAAGGCTTCGACGCCCTCATCGCGCGGCCCTTCAACCACGTGGGCCCCGGTCAGGACGCCCGCTTCGTGCTGCCGGCCCTGGCGCGCCAGGTGGTGGACATCGCCGCGGGTCGACAGGCGCCGATCATCGAAGCCGGCGACATCGACACCACCCGCGACTTCCTCGACGTGCGCGACGTGGTGGGCGCCTACGCGGCGATGCTGCGGGCCGGCCAAGCCGGTGCCACCTACGTGGTCGCCTCCGGCATCGAGCGGCGCATCCGCGACCTGCTCGCCCGTCTGTGCGTGCTGGCGGGGGTCGAGGTGGAGGTGCGCCAGGACCCCACAAAACTCCGCCCCGCCGAGCAGCGCCGCATGGCCGGCGATGCCACGGCACTGCGCGCCGACACCGGCTGGGCACCACGTTTCGATCTCGACACCACCCTTTCCGACATTCTCGAACACGCAAGGAGCCACTGAATGAGCACGAAGTCCGCCCTCATCACGGGCATCACCGGGCAGGACGGCGCCTACCTGTCGCAGCTGCTGCTGCAGAAGGGCTACGCCGTCCACGGCCTTCTGCCGCGGCGCAGCACCGACACCCTTTGGCGCCTGCGCGAGCTCGGCGTCGATCGCGACGTCCGTCTGCATGACGGCGACCTGACGGACCTGTCATCCCTGATCCGCGCGATGGAGGCCTCGAAGGCGATCGAGGTCTACAACCTCGGTGCGCAGAGCTTCGTCGGCAGCTCCTGGCAGCAGCCCATCCTCACGGCGCAGGTCGACGGCGTGGGTGCGCTCAACGTTCTCGAGGCCGTGCGCATCGTCAACCCGGAGGCGCGCTTCTACCAGGCCTCGACCAGCGAGATGTTCGGACTGATCCAGGCCGAAATGCAGGACGAGCGCACGCTCTTCCATCCGCGCAGCCCCTACGGCGTGGCCAAGCTGATGGCGCACTGGGCCACCGTGAACTACCGCGAGAGCTTCGGCCTGCACGCCTCCAGCGGCATCCTGTTCAACCACGAATCGCCGCTGCGCGGCATCGAGTTCGTCACCCGCAAGGTCAGCGATGCGGTGGCGCGCATCAAGCTGGGCAAAGCCAAGGAACTCCGCCTCGGCAACATCGACGCCAAGCGCGACTGGGGCTTCGCTGGCGACTACGTGGAAGCCATGTGGCTGATGCTGCAGCAGCCCCAGGCCGACGATTACGTGGTCGCGACCGGCATAACCACCACCGTGCGCGACATGTGCCGCATCGCCTTCGGGCATGCCGGCTTGTCGATGGACGAGCATCTGGTGATCGACCCGGCGTTCTTCCGCCCCGCGGAAGTGGACGTGCTCCTGGGCAACCCCGGCAAGGCCAAGGCCAAGCTCGGCTGGACCCCGAAGACCTCGCTGGAGCAGTTGATCACGATGATGGTGGATGCGGATCTGCGCCGGCTTGGAGCCGTCAAGAGGCTCGAGCCTGAGCGCCTCCCAGGCTCGCGCATCGAATAACCGGTCGTTGCAGAACGCGCGATCCATTACGAGTCGTGGCTGCACACCAGCCCAAAGCGATCGCCCCGGCGTTTGAAAACACCGGCTCAGGCCGCTTGCCGCGCCGCCGCCAGTCGCGGGTGGATAACGCGGAACCACAGCGGCGGCACCAGGGCCAGCACGAACATCGCCGCGTAGCCGCCCGGCAACTGCGGGCTGTCGGCGTGGTGGCGGAGGATGGCGTAGGGCCGCTTCGGGTAGGCGTGGTGGTCGCTGTGCCGTTGCAACTGGAACAGCATCAGGTTGGAGAGCCGGTAATCCGAGTTCCAGCTGTGCCGGTGGGTGGTGCGTTCGTAGCGGCCGTCGGGCAGGCGCTGGCGTTCGAGGCCGTAATGCTCGATGTAGTTGATGACCTCCAGCGAGCCCGCGGCGAACAGGCCTTGCAGCAGGAAGAAGGCGAGCCCGGCCAACCCGAGCCAGGCCGTCATCGCCGCCGCCATCGCCAGCCAGACGGCAGTCCAGCCCAGCAGTTCGTTGCGCCAGTGCAGGACCGGCAGGCCGAGCCGGTGCAGGCGTTCGGCCTCCAGCCGCCAGGCATTGCGGGTGTTGTGCCCGAGCGCACGCGGCAGGAAGTGCCAGAGGCTTTGGCCGTAGCGTGCGCTGGAGGCGTCTTCCGGGGTCGAAACGTGCACGTGGTGGCCGCGGATATGCTCGATCTTGAAGCCGTGGTAGCCCACCGAGGCCAGCAGCAGACCGCCCACGCCGGGCTCGAAGCGGCCGTCCTTGTGGATCAGTTCGTGCGCGGTGTTGATGGCCAGCACGCCGCCCACCACGCCCTGCGAGAGCAGCCAGCCGGCCATGCCGAGCGGGCCGAGCCCGGCCTGGGTGAACCACCAGGCGCTCCAGGCCAGCACCGCGAGGTGCACGGGCAGGGCCAGCACGGTGAGGCCGCGGAACCACCAGGAGCGGGCCAGCCGCGCCTCCTCGGCCGCGGGCACGTTCGCGCTGTCGTGACCCAGCGCGTAGTCGGCCAGTGGCAGCAGCACGAACAGGGCGAAAAGCGGGAACCAGGCGGCCAGATCCGGTGTCAGACCGAACGCGGCCAGGCCGGCGGCGAGGGGCAGGGTGGCCGGCACCAAGAACACCAGCAGGAAGCCGAGGGCTTTGAGGCGTGTCATGGCGGAATCCGCAGGAGGAGCGCAGGAACCAATCTACGCCCGTACTTCGGCGGCTTCAACGCGATGGGTCGATCCCGGGTGAAAGCATCGCCGGCTATGCTGCGCGGCCATGCCGAACCCGCCCCGACCAGCCAAGGCCTGCACCGTGGACGCCCGTGCCGACCGCCGGCCTTTGGCCGTGGCGGTGATGGGGCCGACCGCCTCGGGCAAGACCGATTTCGCCGCCGACTGGGCCGAGCGGCTCGGCACGGCGATCATCAGCGTCGATTCGGCCCTGGTCTACCGGCGCATGGACATCGGCAGCGCCAAGCCCGATGCCGCGACCCTGACGCGTGCGCCGCACCGGCTGATCGATCTGCGCGAACCGCACGAACCCTATTCCGCCGCCGACTTCGCCCGCGATGCCCTGCCGGCGATGCTGGAGCTGGCCGGGCAGGGGCGGGTGCCGCTGCTGGTGGGCGGCACCGGGCTCTACTTCAAGGCCTTGCTGGAGGGTTTGTCGCTGTTGCCGCCCTCCGATCCGGCCCTGCGCGCCGCCCTGCAGAGCGAGCGCGCCGAGCGCGGCCTTGCCGCTTTGTATGCTGAATTAAGCACCATCGATCCGCCGGCGGCGGCCCGTATCCAGCCCGGCGACAGCCAGCGCATCCTGCGGGCGCTCGAGGTGTTCCGCCTGAGTGGCAGGCCGATCAGCGCCTGGCAGGCGCAGGGGCCGGCGAGTGCGGCGCGGTTCCCGTTCCGCGTCTTGCGGCTGGTGCTGGCGCCCAGCGATCGCGGCCTGCTGCACGAGCGCATCGAGCGGCGCTTCCACGCCATGCTGGCGGCCGGTTTTCTCGAGGAGGTGCGCGCGCTCAAGGCCGATCCACGCCTGCACCCCGATCTGCCGGCGATGCGCGCGGTGGGGTACCGGCAGGCTTGGCAGCACCTCGATGGCGCCATCGACCGGGCCGGTTTCATCGAGCAGGGCATCGCCGCCACCCGCCACCTCGCCAAGCGCCAGCTCACCTGGTTGCGCGGCGAGCACGCCGCCCTGTGGGCCGATCCGCAGAGCGGACGGGCGCGACTGGATGCGCTCATGCGGCGTTTCCTTGACCTGCGCTAGGATGCGCGACCTCCGAGAAGAACAACCACGCCGGTCACCATGTCGAAAGCCCAGAGCCTGCAAGACCCTTTCCTCAATGCCTTGCGCCGCGAGCGCATCCCGGTGTCGATCTACCTGGTCAACGGCATCAAGCTGCAGGGCACCATCGAGAGCTTCGACCAGTTCGTGGTGCTGCTGCGCAGCACGGTCAGCCAGATGGTCTACAAGCACGCCATCTCCACCGTGGTGCCGGCGCGCAATGTGCGCATCGGTCCCGGCGGCGGTCAGGTTGTGACCGGTGACGACGCCAGCGACGAGAGCACCGGGGAGCACGCCGACTGAACGCCGCCACGGGTCGCGAACGCGCGCTGCTGGTGCAACCTCAGGCGCCGGGACGGCGCGATCCGGCGTTGGCCGCCGAATTCGTCGAACTGGCCCGCTCGGCCGGTGCCGAGGTGCTCGATGTGGTCGAGGCTCGCCTGCAACGCCCCCATGCCGGTCTCTACCTCGGCAGCGGCAAGGTCGAAGAACTCAAGGGCCTCTGCGCCGCGGCCGCGGTCGATGTGGTGCTGATCAATGCCGCCCTGAGCCCGGTGCAGGAGCGCAACCTGAGCGACAGCCTGGGCTGCCGCGTGGTCGATCGTGTCGGCCTCATCCTCGACCTGTTCGCCCAGCGCGCCGTCAGCGCCGACGGCAAGTTGCAGGTCGAACTCGCCCAGTTGAAGCACCAGGCCAGCCGCTTGGTCGGCAAGGGCAAGGGCATGGACGGCCAGCGCGGCGGTGCAATCGGCCTGCGCGGCCCCGGCGAGACCGCGCTGGAAACCGACCGTCGGTTGGTCCGCACGCGGATCGAGGCGCTGGAGCAGCGCCTGCGGCGTCTCGACGTGCAGCGCGCGCAGATGCGCCGCGCCCGCGAACGCAACGCCGTGCCGCGGATCGCCCTGGTCGGCTACACCAACGCCGGCAAATCGACCCTGTTCAATGCCCTCACCGGCAGTGGCGTTTACGCCGCCGACCGCCTGTTCGCCACCCTCGACCCCACCGTGCGCCGCATCGATGGCCTGCCCGGTGCTCCGCTGCTGCTCTCCGACACCGTCGGTTTTGTCCGCGACCTGCCGCACGAACTGGTCGCGGCCTTCCGCTCGACCCTGGCCGAAGCCCGCGAGGCCGACCTGCTGTTGCATGTGGTGGATGCCGCCGACCCTGAGCGCGACACCCACATCGTGGCGGTCGATACCGTGCTGGCCGAGATCGGTGCCGGCGCGATTCCGCAGTGGCGGGTGTTCAACAAGATCGACCAGATCGAAGGCTTGACCGCACATACCGAGCCGGCCCCCGATGGCGGCTGGCGGGTCTTCGTCTCGGCCCGCGACGGTCTGGGCCTCGAGGCTCTGCGTGCGGCGCTGGCCGCGCATTTCGCCGAATCGGTGCTGGAAGCCGACATCCAGCTCGCACCGACCGAAGCCCGCCTGCACGCCCGCCTGCACGCCGAGGGCGCGATCCAGTCCGAGACCGCCAGTGCCGATGGCGGCTGGGTGCTGGGCCTGCGTTTGCCCCGGCGCAGTCTCGAACGGCTGGCCGCCGAGCCCGGCGGACAATCGCTTCACGCCCTCTTGCTTGTTGACCCTTCAACCCCTACCTAGAATGACAGACCCGTCGCCTTCCGCGCGGGCTTTCGTTGGAGCACTCATGGCCTGGAACCAACCCGGAAACCGCGGCAACGACCCCTGGCGCGGCAAGGACCCCAACCGCGAGGTGCAAGCCTTCGTCGAACGTCTGCGCGGCATGTTCGGCGGCGGCACCGGCGGCGGCAGTGGCCGCTCCGGCGAGTCGTTCAACCCGCTGTACCTGATCGGCGGCCTGCTCGTGGTCTGGCTGCTGTTCAACTCCTTCCGCCTGATCGACGAACGCGAACGCGGCGTGGTGCTGCGCTTCGGCGAGTTCAGCCGGATGATGGAGCCGGGCCTCAACTTCAAGCTGCCCTGGCCGGTCGAAACGGTGTTCGTGGTGCAGGCCCAGCAGGTGATGGCCGAGAGTGACCAGATGCTGGTGCTCACCCGCGACGAGAACCTGGTCGAGATCGGCTACAACGTGCAGTTCCAGATCATCGACCCGGAGCGTTACCTGTTCGGCAGTCGAGGCGCCGAGGGTCTGCTCAAGCAGATCACCGAGAGCGCGGTGCGTGAGGCGATCGGCAACGCCACCCTCGAAACCGCGCTCAACCGTCGCGATACGCTGACGCCGGCTGTCCGCGATGCGGTGCAAGCCGCGCTCGATCGCTTCAACACCGGTCTGGCCGTCACCCAGCTCGGTCTGCCGGTGGCGTCACCGCCGGCTCCGGTCAAGGCCGCCTTCGACGACGTGATCGCCGCCGAGCAGGACGCCCAGCGCTTCCAGAACGAAGCCCAGGCCTACGAAGGCCGTGTGGTGCCCGAGGCTCGCGGTCAGGCGTCCCGTATCCTGGCAGCCGCACAGGGTCACCGTGATGCGGTGATCGCCCGCGCCGAGGGTGAGGCCGAGCGCTTCGGCCAACTGCTCACCGAGTACGAGCGCAACCCGCAGGTGGTGCGTCAGCGCCTCTACCTCGAAACCATGCAGGAAGTGCTGATGCGCAACCCGCGCGTGCTGCTGGGCAGCCAAGGCAACACCCTGCTGCTGCAGATGCCCGGTGGCACCGCCGCCCCCGCGGCCGCTCCGCCCTCACAGGTGCTGGCCCAGGCGGCAGCGCAGGCCCAGGCCGCTGTCAACAACCCCGAAACCCCACGTCCACCGCGGGCTGCTGAGCGCCCGGCCGGCCAAGGGAGCCGCTGATGATCCGTCACTTGCCCAAACTGCTGATGGCCCTGGCTTTGGCCGTGTTGCTGGCCAGCGGTTCCACGTTCACCGTCAACCAGGGCCAGACTGCCATCGTGTTGCGTCTGGGCGAGGTCGTCCGCGAGGACGTCCAGGCCGGCCTGCGCTTCAAGATGCCGCTGATCGACACGGTGCACACCTTCGACCGTCGCCTGCTGACGATGACGGCCGAGAACAAGCGTTACCTCACCTCCGAGCAGCAGGACGTGCAGGTCGACTACTTTGTGGTCTGGCGCATCGCCAACGTAGCGCAGTACTACCGTGCCGCCGGTGGCGGCGTCGAGGCCCAGGCCATGGCCCGACTCTCGCCGATCGTCGAGGATGCCCTGCGCAACCTGATCAACCGCAGCACCCTGAGGCAGCTGGCCGAGGCCGGTCGCGGCGATGCCACCACCGAGCTGATCGGCCAGATCAACCGCGGTGCCGGCACCCTCGGCATCGAGGTGATGGACGTGCGGATCAAGCGCATCGACCTGCCCGACGACCCGGCCGCGGGCGCCGAATCGGTGCTCGACCGCGTCTACAACCGGATGCGCGCCGATCGTCAGGAAGTGGCCACCCGCACCCGCGCCGAGGGCCAGGAGCGCGCCGAACTGATCCGCGCCAACGCCGACAAGCAGCGCCAGGTGCTGCTCGCCAATGCCGAGCGCGATGCGGCCAAGATCCGCGGTGAGGGCGATGCCCGCGCCGCCGCCATCTTCTCGGCGGTGCACGGTCGCAACCCCGAGTTCTTCGCCTTCCATCGCAGCCTGGAGGCCTACCGGATGGCGCTCGCCGACGGCCAGACCACGCTTGTGCTCGATCCCAACTCGGAGTTCTTCCAGTACTTCGAAAACAGCCGCCCACGCTGAAGCATCGTCATGGACTGGGCGGATCTGTTCACGGCGCTGGCCCTCGTGCTGGTCATCGAGGGCTTGTTTCTGGCGCTGGCACCGGGCGCCTGGAAGCGGATGGTCCGGGAGATGCTGGAGGAGCCGGAGCGCCGCCTGCAGGCCATCGGGGCCGGCCTCGCCATTTTCGGATTGCTGCTGCTCGCCTGGGTGCGCGCCTGAGGGCTGGCCTTCCGCTCCGGAAGCGCGGATAATGTCGAAAAGTCGGGGTGCGCCAGCGCTCCGGCTTTTTCTTTTTCCCGCATTGGAGCATCGCCGTGGGTCAGTCGGTAGTCGTGTTGGGCGCCCAATGGGGTGACGAGGGCAAGGGCAAGATCGTCGACCTGCTGACGCAGGACATCGGTGCCGTGGTGCGTTTCCAGGGTGGCCACAACGCTGGCCACACCCTTGTCATCAACGGCAAGAAGACGGTGCTGCACCTGATCCCCTCGGGCATTTTGCGCGAGGACGCGCTCTGCCTGATCGGTAACGGCGTGGTGCTGAGCCCGGCCGCGCTGCAGAAGGAGATCGGCCAGCTCGAGGGCAACGGGGTCGAGGTGCGCTCGCGGCTCAAGATCAGCCCGGCCACGCCGCTGATCATGCCGCACCACATCGCGCTCGATCAGGCCCGCGAGAAGGCGGCCGGCGGCAAGGCCATCGGCACCACCGGCCGCGGCATCGGCCCGGCGTATGAGGACAAGGTGGCCCGCCGCGGCGTTCGCGTGGCCGATCTTGCCTACCCGAACGAGCTGGCGGAGAAGCTGCGTGGCACGATGGACTACCACAACTTCGTGCTGACGAAGTACCTCGGCGTCGAGGCGGTCGATGTCCAGAAGACGCTCGACGAGGCGCTGGCCTTCGGCCAGTACGTCGATCCGATGAAAGCCGATGTCGCCGGCATCCTCCATGAGCTGCGCAAGCAGGGCAAACGCGTGCTGTTCGAGGGCGCGCAGGGCTCGCTGCTCGACATCGACCACGGCACCTACCCCTACGTCACCTCGAGCAACACCACGGTCGGCGGCGCGCTGGCCGGCACCGGCGTCGGTGCCGACGCCATCGACTACGTGCTGGGCATCGCCAAGGCCTACGCCACCCGCGTCGGCGGCGGCCCCTTTCCCACCGAACTCGACGACGCCATCGGCCAGGGCCTCCGTGATCGTGGTCAGGAGTACGGTGCCACCACCGGCCGGCCGCGCCGCTGCGGCTGGTTGGACATCGTGGCGCTCAAGCGGGCGGTGGCGATCAACGGCATCAGCGGCCTGTGCATCACCAAGCTCGACATCCTCGATGGCATGGAGAAGCTCAAGGTCTGCATCGCCTACGAGTACCGCGGCAAGCGCAGCGAATACGCACCGCTCGATGCCGCCGGCTGGGCCGAGTGCACGCCGGTCTACCTGGAGTTCCCCGGCTGGAGCGAATGCACCGCCGGCGTCACCGAATGGGCCAAGTTGCCGCCGGCCGCGCGGGCCTACCTGCGGGCGTTGGAGGAACTCTCCGGTTGCCCGCTGGCCATCGTCAGCACCGGCCCGGATCGCGACGACAACATCGTGCTGCGCGATCCTTTCGCCTGAGCCGGGGCGCCGGGGCGCCGGGGCGCCGGGGCGGATGGTGGCCGGGGTGGCGCACGAACTGGACACGCCGCTCGGCCGCCGAGGGTCGAGCTGAAGCGCAGCGAGCTGGACGGGTTCCTGCATCAGTTCGGCGAGAGCGCGGAGGACGGCGAGGGCCTGCTGCGGACGAGGCGTTGGAACGCGATGGCCCTGCCGGACGCGAGGTGCTGCTGAGTTTCAACGACAACGGCATCGGCATGGATGCGGCGACCCAACGGCAGGCGTTCGATCCGTTCTTCACCACCCGGATGGGGCGCGGCGGCACCGGGCTCGGCCTGCATATCGTCTACAACCGGATGGCGATGGTGCGGAGTGAAAACCGACCGTGCGGAAGCGCCCTGTTTGCCGAAAGCTCGCCGGGTTCGACCGCCGTCGTCCGAGGGTTGGGTATGCGGGGTTTGACTACGTTGACACCTGCTCCGACGGCAGGCAGGCTGGGATCTGTCCGGTTGCGTGGGCCGAAAAGGGCGGTGGGACTCACCTGGAGATAGCGCGATGTACAAATCTTATCTGCTGATTGCGGCTCTGTGTCTTGCAAGCGCGGGCTGCTCAACGCCTGGCGATACGCGCTCGGTGACACGGCTTGATGCCACATCCGTTCAATCCGCCGAAGCGACGTTCCAGAAGATGACCAATGAACTTCCGCGATCCAAGCAGCAAGAACTGGTAATGGCCATAATCGCCATCAATTTGATCGGTGTGCTGAGCGCGCATGAGGCGGTCACCAATCCAGAGCTCCGTACTCCATCCATCGGTCGGATCAAGGATCGAGTTGCGGGAATGACCGCCGAAGAGATCCTCCAGTATGCGGCAGAGGTGTCCACAGTAAGCATGGAAATTCAAGGACGATAAGGCCTGATAATCCATTCAAGCCGTCGCCGCTTCGCGGCGTAATCACGGCCGAGCAGCAACGCGTTGCACTTGATTATTGAGCTTGAGGCGTGTGCCATGCCGCCGTGCCGCTACGAAGGCCGGCGTGACTCAGCTGTCAGATCAACTCCGGCCTTGCAGATATGCTGAATCAACTCATCTTCGCCAGCATCGTCGCAACAGGCGCGGTCTTCCCAGCCGCCATGCCCGCTCAGCCGGTTCGTGCGGACGCGCTTTCGGCTGCTGCATATCGTGAGGACTTCGACGCCGCGTGGATGTTTGTCCGAGAAGCGTATGCGTATTTCAATCTGAAGCAGACCGATTGGGATCTCGTGCGGGCGCTCTACCGGCAGCGGGCAGCAGGGGTTCAAAGCAAACAAGAGTTTGTCGCCGTTCTCGAAGAGGTGATGGAGGAACTGTACGACCCCCATGCCCATCTTGGCATCAATACCGCTTCTTCGCCCCGACTCGTGCCTAGCGGTTCCGATCTCTGGGCAGAATGGCGGGATGGTCGCGCCATCCTGACCGAGGTGCGCGCTGGTTCCGAAGCCGAGCGGGTGGGACTGCGCCAAGGAATGGAGATCGTCTCTATCCAAGGTCAGCCCGTGTTGGAGTTGGTGCGGGAGCGGCTCCCGAAATCGCTCCGTGCGCCAGATCCGGCCGCAGACGACTGGGCACTCCGGGCGGAACTTGCCGGTCGTCACGCTGCTGCGCTGAAGATTACCGCCCGAGCGGGCAATCACGAGGAAATGTTCGAGTTCCGCCCCGGTCTGACGAATCGCCCCGGGGTACCGCTTACCGCGACAATCCTGGAGAAGGACATCGGCTATGTCCGCATCCACGATACACTCAGTGATACCGCCCTGATCGCGGCATGGGACGAAGCACTGGTTAAGCTTCGGAGTACTCGCGCGCTGGTGCTCGATCTGCGGGATACCCCGAGTGGGGGGAATACCACCGTGGCACGAGCACTCATGGGGCGACTGATTTCTGAAGAACAGCCCTATCAGCGGCATGAACTACCCGCCGAAGAGTATCGCTACGGTGTGCGGCGGATCTGGGTAGAATACGTGGCACCACGCGGGCCGTTCCATTATGACCGGCCCGTGGTCGTGTTGGTGGGGCGTTGGACGGGTAGCATGGGCGAGGGAATCACGATTGGGCTCGATGCGATGCAGCGCGCCACAACCATCGGAGGCCCCATGGCTAGACTTCTCGGGGCCACGCACAGCACTACGCTTCCGCATACCGGCATCGTGGTGCGAGTTCCAGCGGAGCGGCTCTATCACATCCGCGGTGCTCCGCGGGAATCCTTCGTGCCATCCGTGGCGGTGGAGTCCGTCGGACTCGCGGAAGACGCCGCGCTCATGGCTGCGCTTCAGCTTCTGCGACGCTGATTCCGAGGTGCGAGAAGAGTGAAGGCGCGCGGCGGGGTTCAGCCCGCCGTGGGCTCCTCGGCGCCCGAGTAGGCCGTGATCGGGATGCAGGCGCACATGATGTTGCGGTCGCCGTAGACGTTGTCGACACGGGCCACCGGCGGCCAGTATTTGGCCTGCTTCAAGGTCGGCAGCGGGAAGGCGGCCAGCTCGCGCGGGTAGCCGCGGGCCCACTCGCTGGCGGTCACCACCATCGCGGTGTGCGGTGCGTGCTTCAGCGGGTTGTCCTCGCGGTCGAGGCGGCCGTCCTCGATGGCGCGGATCTCGTTGCGGATCTGCACCATCGCGTCGATGAAGCGGTCGAGTTCATGCAGCGACTCCGACTCGGTCGGCTCGACCATCAGCGTGCCGGCGACCGGGAAGCTCAGCGTCGGCGCGTGGAAGCCGAAGTCGATCAGGCGCTTGGCCACGTCCTCGGCGCTGATGCCCGTGCTGTCCTTGATCGGGCGCAGGTCGAGGATGCACTCGTGCGCGACCAGGCCCGTGCCGCCTTTGTACAGGGTCGGGAAGTGCGGCTCGAGGCGCTTGGCCACGTAGTTGGCGTTGAGCAGGGCGACCTGGGTCGCGCGGCGCAGGCCTTCCGCACCCATCATCACGATGTACATCCAGCTGATCGGCAGGATGCTGGCCGAGCCGAAGCTGGCGGCCGAGACCATCGGGCCGTGGCCCACGCCTTCGGTGCGCAGCGCATCGGCGTTGAGCGTGCCGGGCAGGTAGGGTGCCAGGTGCGCCTTCACCGCGCAGGGGCCGACGCCCGGACCACCGCCGCCGTGCGGGATGCAGAAGGTCTTGTGCAGGTTGAGGTGCGACACGTCCGAGCCCCACTTGCCGGGCTTGGCCACGCCGACCAGCGCGTTCATGTTGGCGCCGTCGGTGTACACCTGCCCGCCGTGGGCATGGATGATTTCGCAGATCTCGACGATGGCCTCCTCGAACACGCCGTGCGTGGACGGGTAGGTGACCATCAGGGCGGCGAGGTTCGCCGAGTGCTTCTCGGCCTTGGCGCGCAGGTCGGCGACGTCGACGTTGCCGTCCTTGTCGCAGGCCACGACGACGACGTCCATGCCGACCATCTGCGCCGAGGCCGGGTTGGTGCCGTGCGCCGATTCGGGGATCAGGCAGATGTTGCGATGGCCTTCGCCGCGGGCGCGGTGGTAGCCGCGGATGGCGAGCAGGCCGGCGTATTCGCCCTGCGCACCGGAGTTGGGCTGCAGGCTCACGGCGTCGTAGCCGGTGCACTCGACCAGCATGGCCTCGAGCGAGGTGATCAGCTCGCGGTAGCCCTCGGCCTGCTCGGCCGGCGCCAGCGGGTGGAGGTTGGCGAACTCCGGCCAGGTCACCGGGATCATCTCGGCCGTGGCGTTGAGCTTCATGGTGCACGAGCCCAGCGGGATCATCGTCCGATCCATCGCCAGATCGCGGTCGGCCAGCGTGCGCAGGTAACGCAGCAGCTCGTGCTCGCTGTGGTGCGTGTTGAACACCGGGTGCTGCATGAACTTGGATTCGCGGCGCAGGCCGGCGGGCAGGGCGTCCGGCGTGCTGGCGTCGGCGGCGTCGATGTCGGCCACCACGGCACCGAACAGCGCGGCGAGGGCCACGACATCCTCGCGGGTGGTGGTCTCGTCGAGGCTGATGCCCACACTCGTCGCGTCGATGGCGCGCAGGTTGATGCGCGCGGCACGGGCCTTGGCGTGCAGCGTGGCGGCGTCGACGCCGACCACGTGCAGGGTGTCGAAGAAGTCGGTGCCGACGGTGACGCCCTTCGCCCGCAGCGCGGAAGCAAGAATCGCGGCGAGGCGGTGCACGCGGGTGGCGATGCGGATCAGGCCTTCCGGGCCGTGGTAGACGGCGTACATCGAGGCCATCACCGCCAGCAGCACCTGCGCGGTGCAGATGTTCGAGGTGGCCTTCTCGCGGCGGATGTGCTGCTCGCGGGTCTGCAGGGTGAGGCGGTAGGCCGGGTTGCCCTGCGCGTCGATCGAGACGCCGATCAGGCGGCCCGGCATCGAGCGCTTGAAGGCGTCCTTGCAGGCGAGGAAGGCGGCGTGCGGGCCGCCGAAGCCGAAGGGCACGCCGAAGCGCTGGGTGTTGCCGACCACGATGTCGGCGCCCCATTCGCCCGGGGTTTTGATGAGTGTGAGCGCCAGCAGGTCGGTGGCGACCGCGATCAAGCCGCCCTTGGCGTGCACGGCGTCGGCCAGCGCGGCGTAATCGTGGATCTGGCCGAAGGTGTTCGGGTACTGCAGCAGCACGCCGAAGACGTCGGCGCCGGCGGCGTCCGCTTCGTCACCCACCACCACCTCGATGCCGATGCCGTCGGCGCGGGTGTGCAGCAGGGCGAGCGTCTGCGGGTGGACGTGCTTCGAGACGAAGAAGCGGTTCGACGTCGACTTGGCCGAGCGCTTCGCCAGGGTCATCGCCTCGGCGGCGGCGGTGGCTTCGTCGAGCAGGGAAGCGTTACTGATCGCCATGCCGGTGAGGTCGGTCACCATGGTCTGGAAGTTGATCAGCGCCTCCATCCGGCCCTGCGAGATTTCGGCCTGGTACGGCGTGTAGGCCGTGTACCACGCTGGGTTCTCGAGGATGTTGCGCAGGATGACGTTCGGCGTGTGCGTGCCGTAGTAGCCCTGGCCGATGAAGCTCCTGAACACCTGGTTCTTGCTCGCGATCGCGCGGATCTTGGCCAGCGCTTCGACTTCCGAGATCGGCGCGGGCAGGGCCAGCGGCTGCGTCGAGCGGATCGAGGCCGGGACGATGGCCTCGGTCATCGCTTCGAGGGAAGGTTGGCCGATCGCCTGCAGCATGTGGGCGATCTCGGCCGGGTTGGGGCCGATGTGGCGCTCGAGGAAGGCGTCGTGGTGCTCGAGGGCGCGAAGCGTGCTCTGGGTCATGGCGGTTCCGGCGATGGAGGGGCGGTGCGCACGCGTTGCTTCGCGCGCTGTGGCCGGGACGCGACTCCTCGGAGTCGTGCCCCGGCTTGTCCGGCCCGGCGCGCTGCATCGCGCCGGGCGCTCGCGGGGCCCGCGGCCTTTGCCGCGGGAAAGCCCCCCGCTTGCCCCTCTGTCCTTCTGCCTGAGAGTTTGCGAAGCCGGTGTAGCGCTTTGCGTGCACCTTCGGCGCCGGATCGAACCGGTCTCTCCAGAGTTGCTCGCGCGCGGCGGTTCGGGGGCCTGAGCGATTACGGGCGTTGCGCCTTCGGCAGCGCTTTCGCCGGGGTTGAACGCCCGGATCCTGCACTTCTCCCGCCGCGAGCAAGAGCCCGGTCAGTATAGCCGGGCCTTGCGGCGATGTGCTCAGGCCGAACCTTGGCTTAGAAGCGGTAGCGGAAACCGAGTTGCAAAGCCCAGCGCGACTGGCCGACGGCGTCGCGACGCACTTCGGTGTCGGGGGTGTTGAAGCGGTAGACGTAGCGCCCGCTGGCCGGATCGATGCCGCCGAACTCGACCACGCCCAAGCCCTGCGGCTGGCCGAAACCGCTCACCCAGACCTCGTTGATCCGGCCCCAGTCCTCGTTGATGAGGTTGCCGACATTGAGCACGTCCAGCCACAGCTCGGCACGGTCACCTTCGAAGAAGCCCGGCAGGTGCTGGCTGATCCGCAGGTCGATGCTGCTGACCCAGGAGCTGAACTGGCCGTTGCGCTCGGCGAGCTGGCCGCGCCGGCCGTTGAGGTCCGGGGTGGCCGCGACAAAGGCCCAGAACGCCGCTTCTTCGGCCGCCGAACCGAACAGCACGTCGCCGGGGCCGTTCGGGATGTAGAGCAGGTCGTTGCCGGCGATGCCGTCGCCGTTGGCATCGTTGTCGAAGACGAAGCTGTAGGGCCGGCCTTTGCGGCCTTCGAAGAAGGCGCCGATCTCGGTGCGGTAGCCGTCGAAGAAGAAGTGCCGGTAGCTGACGACCGCCGTGAAGCGGTCACGCATGGCGAAGTTGGAGCGGCTGCTCAGTTCCTCGTTGGGTTCGAAGATGGTGCGCGAGGACCAGTTCTCGACCGAGATCGAGCCGGCGAGCTGGTTCACGTCGCGGGCATCGCCGTAGGCGTAGCCCACCTGCCAGAACCAGGCGTCGTCCTCGTCCATCGGCTTTTGCAGGCTGATGCTGAAGTTCTCGGCAGCGCCCTTGTTGGTGTGGCGGGCCAGCATCACCTCGCGGAACGCGCGGTCGCGATTGAAGCGGGCCTGCACGCCGGTGCCGACACCGGCCTGGTTCCAGCTCGTCGGCAGGTAACCGGCCGGGTTCCAGAACATCGGCCGGCCATCCGGGCCACGGCCGGTCGGCGCGCCGAGATTCAGGTGCTCGTAGTGAACGCCCGAGCGGGTCGAGAGCAGGATGGCCTCGGCGCTCAGGATCAGGCCGTACCAGGGCAGCTCGTGCTCGAACGCTAGGTTGGCCTTCCACACCGAGGGCTGCTCGAGATCGTCGGCGATGAAATCGACATCGACCGGCACCACGCCGCCGAGGTTCAGGCGCGGCTGGTTGTCCGGGTCCATCGACACCGGTGGCAACACGCCGGTGCAGGCCGGCAGGCCGGCCGTGCCGCAACCGAACACGTTGACGGTGACGCCGTTGTTGGTGAAGGGGTTGGACAGCCAGACGTTGGCCGCCGCGCCCTGGAACAGGCCCACGCCACCGCGGAGCTGGGTCTGGCGTTCGCCGTCGAAGCGGTAGTTGAAGCCAAAGCGGGGTTGGAACAGGCGTTCGCCGTCGATGGTGACATCGTTGCGGCGACCGAAACGCTGCGAGGCGACGGCATTGAACACCGGCGAACCCGGCACGCTGGCTTCGTCCATGCGCACGCCGAATTCGAGGGTAAGGTTGGGGTTGACCGTCCAGGTGTCCTGGACGAACAGGCCGAGGTTGTCGAGTTCCCAGATGGCGGCGGTGTCATCGAGCGACAGGCCGGCGGCCGGAGCGCGCAGCAGGAAGCTCGAATAGCGGCCGGCATCGAAGTCGGCGAGGTTGCGGAAGCCGTAGTTGCCGAACGAGCTCTCGAGGAACAGATTGTAGATGTCGTTCGATTCGTGATCGAAGCCGAAACGCAGCGTGTGGTCGCCGCGGTACCAGGTGGCGGCACCGAAGCTGTTCCAGGTTTCGGTGGTCAGCAGGTTGGCGTGGCGGAACTGCTCGGTGCCAAGCGCGATCTGGCCGGCGCTGGTGCTGATCTGCACCTGCGGCAGGCGCGAGAAGGTCGGCTGCTGGGCCATGAATTCGCGGTGGCTGATGCGGAACTCGGTCGAGAAATCGCTGTTCCAGTCGCTGAACAGCTGACCGACCACGCTCTCGAAGCTGTCGATGCGGTTGAACCAGGCACTCGACAGGGTCAGCCGGTTGCCGCCGAGGCGGGCCAGGTCGATGGTGGTCTGTTCGGTGTTGGTGTAACGCAGGCTGGCGCGGTGGAAGTCGTTGATGTTCCAGTCGAGCTTGACGAGACGCTCTTCGACGGTGTTGTCGAGTGCGGCCGCGCCAACCCCGCCGGCATCGATGCCGTAACGGGTGCGGGCGATGCGGGCTGCTTCCTCGCCCTGCGCCGTGGTAACGCCCACCAGCGAGCCGATGTCCGGGGCCGGCGAGCTGCGCTTGAACTCCTCGTAGGCGGCGAAGAAGAACAGGCGATCGCGCAGGATCGGGCCACCCAGGGTCATGCCGCGGGTGTACTGCTCATCGAAGGGGCGGAAGGCCACATTGCGGTCATCGCGATCGCGGCCCCAGCCGCCGTCGCGGAAGATGGTGTAGAGGCTGCCCTGGAATTCATTGGTGCCGGAGCGGGTCACCGCGTTGATGCCGGCGCCGGTGTAGCCGCGCTGGGTCACGTCGTACTGCGAGATGGCGACGTTGATTTCCTCGATCGCCTCCATCGAGACCGGCTGGCGCAGCAGCGGCAGGTTGTTGGCGCGCAGGCCGAAGGTGTCGTTGACGGTGACACCGTCGATGGTGATCTGGTTGAAGCGGTTGTTCTGGCCGAGTGCCGAGATCGAGCCGAACTGCTTGTCCGACTGCACGATGCGCGGGTCGGTGCGGGCGAAATCCTGGATCGAGCGCTCGATGGTCGGCAGCGCCTCGATCCGCTCGCTGGTGATCAGGGTGCCGGCACCCATGGCATCGGCCGCGAACGGGCTCGGCGTGCTCGTGCCGACCACCACCACGGTCTCCAGCACGGCGGTGGGGTCGAAGCGGACATCGACCGTCTCGGTCTGGCCCAGTTCGAGGAACACGTTCTCGACCGTCTCGGTTTCACCAGCGCGGGTCACCGTCACCGTGTAGGGGCCACCAACGCGCAGGCCGCGGGCGGCGAAGCGGCCCTCGGCATCGGTGGTGGCCTGGGCCACGGTGCCCGAGGGCAGGTGACGGATGCTCACCTGCGCCCCCGCGATCACCTGGGCATCGACACCACTGACGCGACCGGCGAGGTTGGCGGTGGTGATCTGGGCCTGGACACCGCCAGCGGCGAGCGCCAAGGCGAGGGCAAGGGCCAAGGGGTGGTGTTTGCGGCGGGAAGGCGACATGGGCGTCTCGAGGGCGGGCAAAGTGCCGGCAATTTATCGCGCTTTCATGACAGCTTGCGACATGCGCCCGGCGCTTCGACCGTCATTCGTCCGGTCCCCGGAAACACGAAACCCCGCATCAGCGGGGTTTCGGAGGGGGTGAGCCCTTGAAGATGGTGCCCAGGAGAGGACTCGAACCTCCACGGTTTTACCCGCTAGTACCTGAAACTAGTGCGTCTACCAATTCCGCCACCTGGGCAGGTGCCTCGTGCCATCGCGGCAGGAAGGCGGCAGAGATTACGGCCCGATGGCGAGACTGTCAACGCCTGCCCGGTGCAATGCGGTAGGCTGCGCGGCATGAAAAAAACCAAGGCAAGCGCGGGCCCGCACCCGCCCAAAGGCGATCAGCCGGTAGCCCGTCGACGCAGTTACGACCCCTTCGGTGCCGATGCACCCACCGCCCCGACAGCACGGGCCGATGGCAACGTCGATCCCTACGCGGCCCGCGAAGCGCAGCGCTATGACAACCCGATCGCCAGCCGCGAGGCCATCCTCGCCCGCCTGAAAGCCGCCCCCGGCCCGCTCACGGTCGAGGAACTGGGTCGCAGCCTCGGTCTCGATGCGCCTGACCGTCTCGATGCGCTGGGCAAGCGGCTCGGCGCGATGCTGCGCGATGGACAGTTGCTGATGAACCGCCGCGGCGGTTTCGCCCCGGCCGAACAGCTCGACCTGATCGCCGGCCGGGTCATCGCCAACCCCGACGGCTTCGGCTTTCTCAAGCCCGAGGACGGCAGCGATGACCTGTTCCTGCCGCCCACCGAAATGCGCAAGGCCATGCACGGCGACCGCGTGCTCGGCTGCGTCACTGGCGTCGATCGCCGTGGCCGCCGCGAAGGCGCCATCGTCGAGGTGCTGGAACGCCGCCTGACCCGCGTGATGGGCCGCTTCGAGGAGCGCGCCGGCATCGGTTACGTGGTGCCGGACGATCGCCGCATTCTCGCCGAGGTGCTGATCCCACCGCTGGCGCGCAACGGCGTCAAGGAGGGCCAGCGGGTGGTCGCCGAGATCACCGCACCGCCCGAACCGGGGCGCCCGCCCTTCGGCCGCATCCTCGTCGTACTGGGCGACCGGCTCACCGCCTCGCGGGTGGTCGAGGCCGCCATCCACACCCACAACCTGCCGCACGAGTTCCCACCGGAAACGCTGCAGGAAGCCGAGGCCGTACCGCTCGAAGTGCCCGCCAACGTCGCCGCCAAGCGTGTCGATCTGCGTGGCGTGCCGCTCGTCACCATCGACGGCGAGGACGCCAAGGATTTCGACGACGCTGTGTGGTGCGAAGCCGACGGGCGAGGCTTCAGGCTCATCGTCGCGATCGCCGATGTCTCGGCCTACGTGCGCCCCGGCACCGCGCTCGATGCCGAAGCCGTGCAGCGCGGTACGTCGGTGTACTTCCCCGGTTTCGTGGTGCCGATGCTGCCCGAGACACTCAGCAACGGCATCTGCTCGCTGAACCCGAAGGTCGACCGCCTGTGCTTCGTCTGCGACATGCGCGTCGATTTCGACGGCAACGTCAGCCGTTCGAAGTTCTACGAGGCGGTGATGCGCTCGCACGCGCGGCTCACCTACACGACGGTCGGCAAGGCCATCGACGGCGACGAGGAGGCGCTGGCGCAGCTGGGGTCGCTCAAGCCGCAGATTGACGCCCTGCACCAGCTGTTCAAGGTGCTGTCGAAGGCGCGCGGCGAGCGCGGTGCCATCGAGTTCGAATCCGGCGAAGTGCGCTTCGTGCTGGATGCCCAGGGCAAGGTCATCCAGGCCGGCATGCTGGAGCGCAACGACGCCCACAAGCTGATCGAGGAATGCATGATCGCGGCCAATGTCGAGGCCGCGCGCTTCGTCATCCGCAAGAAGAACCCGGCACCCTTCCGCGTCCACGACCGCCCGCCGGAGCGCAAGTACACCGAGCTGCTGGAGTTCCTGATGGAGTTCGGCCTGCGCCTGCCGCCCTGGCAAAAGGTCGAGCCCAAGGACTTCACCGCCCTGCTGCGCAAGGTCCGTAAGCGCCCGGACGCCGCTCTGCTGGAAACCGTGCTGCTGCGCTCGCAGAGCCTCGCGCAGTACTCGATCGAGAACATCGGCCACTTCGGGCTGGCACTGGAGAGCTACGGCCACTTCACCTCGCCGATCCGCCGCTACCCCGACCTGCTGCTGCATCGCTCGATCAAACACATTCTGGGTGGCGGTAGCGCCAGCGACTTCGGCTACACCGACAAGGCCATGGCCGCGCTCTGCCTCGCCTGCTCCGAGAAGGAACGCCGCGCCGACGAGGCCGAGCGCGAGGTCGACGAACGCTACCGCAGCGCCTGGATGGAGCAGCACGTCGGCAGCGATTTCGACGGCGTGGTGAGTGGCGTCACCAGTTTCGGTCTGTTCGTCGAGCTGCACGAGAGCAAGGTCAACGGCCTCGTCCACGTGACCCAGCTGCCGCACGACTACTACCACTTCGACGCCACCCGCAAGACTCTGGCTGGCGAGCGCCGCGGCCTCGCCTGGTCGCTGGGCGATGTGGTGCGGGTCAAGGTGCTGAAGGCCTCGGTCGAGGACCGCCGCATCGACTTCAAGCTGGTGCTGCCCGAGGGCATCGACCCGCCGCGCAAGGACGGTGCACCGATGCCGCCGCACCCGAACGCCAAGTCGGTGCGGGGTGGGCGGCATGAATCGGCGCCTTCGCGTGGCCCGGCCAAGCCTGCCGCAGGAAAAGGCGGCGCACCGAAGCGCCGTCGCTGAAGCTTCAAGGATACGGAACCGAGAATGAGCAAGACCAGCTGGATTGTCGGCATCAATGCCGTGGCTTCCGCGCTCGAGCACGACGTGGCTCATGTGCGCGAGGTGCTGATGGAGAACAGCGGCAAGAACCCGCGTCTCTCCGAAATCGAGAAAGAAGCCCTTGATTGCGGCATCCCGGTGCGCAAGGTCAACACCCAGGCGCTGGAAGGCATCAGTGGCGGCACCCGCCATCAGGGCGTGGCGGCGCGCTACGAGGCCGCTCAGTTGCTCGATGAGAAGGACTTGAAAGGTCTGATCGAGGCTGCCGAGGGCAAGGCGCTCGTTCTGGTGCTGGATGGCGTGCAGGACCCGCACAACCTCGGTGCCTGCCTGCGCAGTGCCGCCGCTGCCGGGGTCACCTGTGTGCTCATCCCGAAAGACAAGGCGGTCGGTGTCACCGCCACCGTGCGCAAGACCGCGGCCGGTGCCGCCGATCGCATCGCATTGGTGCAGGTCACCAACCTTGCCCGCGCGCTTCGCGAGCTGAAGGACTTGGGCGTGTGGCTGTACGGACTCAGTGGCGACGCGAAGGCCTCGATCTACGCGCTGGATCTGAAGGGCAATGTCGGTCTGGTGCTGGGTGGCGAAGCCGATGGCCTGCGCCGACTCACCGGTGAAACCTGCGACCAGCTTGTGCGTATCCCGATGCCCGGCGACATGGAAAGCCTCAACGTCTCGGTCGCGACTGGCGTCGCGCTGTTCGAAGCCGTGCGCCAGCGGGGCCAGGCATGAGCCTCGCCTGGTTCGATTACCTGGGCTTTGCCGGTATCGGCCTGATCCTGCTGGCCTATGCCTTGTTGCAGGCGGGCCGCTGGAGCAGCCGTTCGGTCGGCTACCTGCTGGCCAACCTCACCGGTTCGCTCCTGCTGCTCGCGTCGATCATCGGCTCACCGGCACCGGTCGCGGAGGTGCTGGCCCCGACCCTGATGCAGTTCGCCTGGATCGCCATCAGCCTGTTCGGCTTGTGGCGGGGCTTCGCCGACCGCGCGGCGAGCGGCAAGCCGCCCGCGGCCTGATCACTCGCCCGCGGCGCGGGCGAGGTCGAGGTCGTTGAACTGCTTCCAGCGGTTCATCACCGCGCAGAACAGCTGCGCCGTGCGCTCGGCGTCGTAGACCGCCGAATGCGCCTCGTTGCTGTCCCAGGGCAGGCCGGCGGCCTGGCAGGCCTTCGCCAGCACGGTCTGCCCGTAGGCCAGTGCGGCCAGCGTCACCGTGTCCATCGTGCTGAACGGGTGGAAAGGGCTGCGCTTGTGGCCGACGCGGGCGATCGCGGCATTGAGGAAGCCGAGGTCGAAATGCGCGTTGTGACCGAGCAGGATGGCGCGCTGGCAGCCGTTGCGTTTGGCCGCAGCGCGCACCGGCACGAAGATGCGGTCGAGTGCCAGCCGCTCGGGCTGGGCGTCACGGAACGGGTGGTCGAGCCGGATGCCGGTGATCTCCAGCGACTTGGGATCGATCTCGAGGCCGGCCGCCGGATCGACGTGCACACTCGCCGTCTCGCCGGGGAACAGGAAGCCCTCCTCGTCCATTTCGATCGGCACGGCGGCGATCTCCAGCAGAGCGTGCCGGCTGGCATCGAAACCGCCGGTCTCGACATCCACCGCCACCGGCAGGAAGCCGCGGAAGCGTGAGGCCATCGGTGCCGCGCCAGGGGCGGCGGGTGTGCCTCTCGGGCCCTGCTCGTCGATGTCCCGGTCGTCGATCACTCGCTGGTCTTGTCGGCTTTCGCGCGGGTGCCGCTCATCGCTTCGCCGTGGACCAGAAACCAGGTGTTCTCGGCGATGTTGGTGGCATGGTCACCGATGCGCTCGATGTTCTTGGCCATGAACAGCAGGTGCGTGCAGGGCGTGATCTGCTTCGGGTCTTCGGCCATGTAGGTGAGCAGCTCGCGGAACAGACTGGTGTAGGCGGCATCCAGCTCGGCATCGCGGTTGCGGACATTCTCCGAGCGTTCGGCATCGCGCATCCGGTAGGCGGAGAGTGCGTCGGCAAGCAGCTCGCTGGCCAGCCGGGCCAGGGCCGGCATGCCGCGGGCCGGGGCCACCGGCGCGCTCTGGTTCAGCACCATCGAGCGCTTGGCGACATTGGCCGCGTAGTCGCCGATCCGTTCGATGTCGGCGGCGATCCGCAGCGCGGCATAGACCTCGCGCAGGTCGCGGGCCATCGGCTGGCGCAGGGCCAGCACCCGCAGCACGTCGTCGGAGATGATCCGCTCCAGCTCGTCGATGGCGTCGTCGTTGATCACCACGCGCTCGGCGGCCTTGCTGTCACGGCGGTTGAGCACGTCGATGGCGGCCTGGATCTGGCCGATCGCCATTTCGCCCATGCGGGTGATCTCGCCGTTGATGCGTTCCAACTCATCGTCGAAGCTCTTGACGATGTGTTCGTGTGGGGTGGCCATGCGCTGCTCCTGTGCTGGGTTCAGCCGAAGCGGCCGGTGATGTAGTCCTCGGTCTGCTGCTTCGAGGGCTTGGTGAAGATCTGCTGGGTGGAGCCGTGCTCGACCATCTCGCCAAGGTACATGAAGGCGGTGTAGTCCGAGCAGCGGGCCGCCTGCTGCATGTTGTGGGTCACGATCAGGATGGTGAACTGGCGCTTCAGCTCGGCGATCAGCTGCTCGATCTTGCCGGTGGCGATCGGGTCGAGCGCCGAGGTCGGTTCGTCGAACAGGATCACCTCGGGCTTCAAGGCCACCGCGCGGGCGATGCACAGACGTTGCTGCTGGCCGCCGGAAAGACCGAGTGCGCTCTGCTTGAGCTTGTCCTTGACCTCGTCCCAGAGCGCTGCCTGGCGCAGCGCGCCCTCGACCCGCTCGTCCATCGCCGGCTTCTTCAGCCGCTCGTAGTGGCTGATGCCGTAGGCGACGTTGTCGTAGATCGACATGGGGAAGGGCACCGGCTTCTGGAACACCATGCCGACCTTGCTGCGCAGGCGGTTGATCGGGTAGCGCGGGTCGAGCAGGTTCTGGCCGTCGAGGATGATCTCGCCCTCGGCACGCTGCTTCGGGTAGATCGCGTAGATCTTGTTGAAGATGCGCAGCAGGGTGGATTTGCCGCAGCCGGACGGACCGATCAGCGCGGTCACGCGCTTCTCGGGCACCACCATGTTGATGTCCTTGAGGGCCAGGAAATCGCCGTAGTAGAAATTGAGGTTGCGGGTCGTCAACTTGGCGGCGCTGGCCGGTTCCGACGTCATGGCGTTGGTGTGGACAGCGATCTGGACGTTAGTCATGGTTCATCTTCTTGCGCAGCAGGAGGAATCGGGCCAGCACGCTGACCAGCAGGACGAAACAGGTGATGAGGAAGGCACCGGCCCAGGCCAGCAACTGCCAGTTCTCGAACGGGCTCATGGCGAACTGGTAGATGGTGACCGGCAGGTTGGCCATCGGCTCACCGAGGTCGATGTTCCAGAAGCTGTTGTTGAAGGCGGTGAACAGCAGCGGCGCGGTCTCGCCGGAGATGCGGGCGAGACCCAGCATCACGCCGGTGAGGATGCCGGACAAGGCGGCCCGGTAGAGCACCTTGCTGATGACCTTCCATTGCGGAACGCCGAGCGAGAGCGCGGCCTCGCGCATCTGGATCGGCACCAGACGCAGCATCTCGTCGGTGGTCCGCACCACCACCGGCAGCACGATGAAGCCGAGCGCCACCGCACCGGCGAAGCCGGAGAAGCCGGAGATGTCGATCAGCCAGTCGGCCATGCCCTCCAGCCAGCCGCCGGCCTGGCCGGCGGTGGTGTCCTGCAAGGCATTGCCAATCTGTCGCGGCATGCCGATCAGCACCACGAACACGAACAGGCCGAGCACGATCGAGGGGGCCGAGAGCAGGATGTCGTTGACGAAACGGATCACCGCGCCGGTCTTGCTGTAGTTGGCGTACTCGGCGAGGTAGGTGCCGGCGGCGATACCGATCGGTGCCGCCATCAGCACTGCCATCGTGCACATCACGATACTGCCGACGATGGCGTTGAGCAGGCCGCCAACGCCGAGTGGCGCGCCGGGTGGCGGGGTCATCTCGGTGAACATCGCGAGGCTCAGGCCGTCGATGCCGCGATCCAGCGTGGTGAACAGGATCCAGCCGAGAAAAAACAGACCGACGATGGCGGCAACACCCGAGAGCACCAGGGCGAGGCTGTTGGTCAGGCGACGGCGGCGGTAAAGGCGTTCGCTGGCGACGGCGTCCATCAGTTGCCCTCCCGGCGATGCAGGCTCATCAACATCAGCTTGGCGATGCTGAGCACCACGAAGGTGACCATGAACAGCACAAAGCCGAGCGCCAGGAGCGAGCTGCGGTGCAGGTCGGCGAAGGCCTCACCGAACTCGTTGGCGATGGTCGCGGCGATCGAACTGGAAGGTTCCAGCAGGTTGGCCAGCCGGTTGGCGTTACCGAGCACGAAGGTGACCGCCATGGTTTCGCCGAGCGCGCGGCCGAGGCCCAGAAAGATGCCGCCGATCACCGCCGAGCGGGTGTAGGGCAGGACGATGTTCCAGACCACCTCGAAAGTGGTCGAACCGAGCGCGTAGGCCGACTCCTTCAGCCGGTTGGGCACGGTGAGGAAGACCTCGCGCATCACCGAGGCGATGAACGGGATGATCATGATCGACAGCACGATGCCGGCGGTCAGCATGCCGATGCCGATTGGCGGCCCATCGAACCAGGGGCCGATGATCGGCCATTGCGAAACGGTCTGGCTGAGGGTCGGGTAGACGTGTTCGGCGAGAAAGGGCACCAGGATGAACAGGCCCCACATGCCGTAGATGATCGAGGGGATGCCGGCCAGCAGTTCGATTGCGGTACCCACCGGATTGCGCAACCACGAAGGTGCCACTTCGGTGAGGAAGATGGCGATGCCGAAACTCACCGGAACGGCAATCAGCAAAGCGATGCCGGCGGTGATCAGGGTGCCGACGATCGGAGCCAGACCGCCGAACACCAGATTGCCCGGGTCCCAGTGGTCGGAGGTGAGGAAGCCGAAACCGAAAGTGGCGAAGGCTTCGCGGCCGCCCCAGGCCATGGTCACGGCGGCGCCGACCAGTCCGATCAGGACGAAGAAGCCGGCAGCGGCGACGCTCCAGCGGAACATGCGGTCGGCGCGGGCGTCGCCGCGCGCGAGTCGGTCGAGGTGTTCGGCAGACACTGCCATCGGAAAGTTCGGTCCTGGTGTGCGAGGAAAGCACCGGCGCGCGGACGCCCGCCGGTGCCGTGGGGATCAGAACGTGAAGTTCGCTTCCCAGTAAGTCTTGATCAGTGCCACCACGTCCTCGGGCAGCGGCACGTAGCCGAGTTCCTTGGCGCGGGCGTCGCCGTTCTCGTAGGCCCAGCGGAAGAAGTCGAGTGCGGCGCGGGCCCTGACCGGATCATTCGGCACCTTGCTCACCAGGATGAAGTTGGTGGCGGCGATCGGCCAGGCCTCGGCACCCGGTGCGTTGGTGATCAGCAGGTGGAAGTCTTCGGCATTGGCCCAGTCGGCGCTGGCGGCGGCAGCTTGGAAGCTGGCGATGCTGGGTTCGACCCAGTAGCCGGTGGCGTTCTGCAGGCTGACCGTGGTCAGGTTGTTCAGCAGGGCGTAGGACAGCTCGACATAACCGATCGAGCCGGTGAGCTGCTGGGTGTAGGCGGCGACACCCTCGTTACCGCGGCCGCCGATGCCGGTCGGCCAGCGCACCGAGGTGGCGGCCGGGCCGACCGTCTCGGCCCAGGCCGGGCTGATCTGCCCAAGGTAGTGGACGAAATTGAAGGTGGTGCCCGAGCCGTCCGAGCGGTAGACCACCTTGATCGCCGTTTCCGGCAGGGTAAGGCCGGGATTGATCGCGACGATCGCCGGATCGTTCCAGGTGGTGACGCGGCCGAGGTAGATCTCGGCCAGCAGCGGCCCGGTCAGGCGGAGCTGGTTCGGTGCGATGCCCTCGATGTTGACCACCGGCACCACGCCGCCGATCACCGAGGGGAACTGGCCGAGCCGAGCTTCGGCCAGCACGTCCGGCGTCAGCGGGGCGTCGGTGGAACCGAAGTGGATGGTGCCGGCCTTGGCCTGGGCGATGCCGCCGCCAGAGCCGATCGACTGGTAGTTGACGCGATTACCGGTGGCTTGGGCGTACTCGCTCGACCACTGCGAGATCAGCGGGAACACGAAGGAGGCCCCGGCGCCGGTCACGTCGATGCCGGCGGTCGGTGCCGGGGTGGTGCCAGCCGGGGTTTCGGCGGGCTGAGGACCGCAGGCGGCCAACAGGCCGGCGGTCCCGAGAATGAGGGTGCTGCGCAACAGGGTAGGGGTCATCGGGAAACTCCGGGTGTGCGAGGAAAGGTCAGTCAAGGCCGACAAGGCACGCGATTATGTGTCAGGCCAATGACGAATCCATGACTTCGCCGCCGGTCGCCGGTTCTAGTGGGCGCTATCATCACCCGGATCGACTTTGTCATCGCCCATTCATCGGCCGCCGGGGCCCGGTTCATCGCCCCGGGACGACCGGTTCAGGCCCGGCCGGCTCTACTGGTCCCGCTTGGCCGGCCCGTCCGCCGTCCGGCACCCCTGAACCCTCTTTGGAGCTCTTCATGATCCGTTCCCTGCTGCCGATCGCCCTGCTCGCCGCCACTCTGCCTGCCGCTGCCCGGACCGAGGCCCCGACCGTGGCCGTCTACAACGCCAACGTCACCGAAGCCGAGGTGCAGGCAGCGCAGACCGCCTGGTGCCAGGCCCTGGTGGCAATCAGTACCACCTACCGCGAACAGGGTCGCGAGGCCGCCCGCACGCTGGCCGGTCAGGTGCTCGATCAGGCCTACGGCTACAACCTTGGCCCGGTGCTGTTCAAGCCGACCGTCACCCAGGCCCCGCACACCTTCCGCACCACCCGCGCCGGTGCTCTGGCTTATTTTGTCGGCGGTGATCCGGCCTTCCCGCAGGACAACGGCTTCGCCCTGCAGGGCTGGACCGCCTGCGCCGTGCGCAACGTGGCGATCCACATCAATGGCGACACCGCCGCCACCATGGGCAACGTTTCGATCACCGGCCCCGGCGGCGCGGTCACCACCGTCGATAAGAGCTGGATCTTCAAGAAGACCGACGACGGCCAACTGCGCATCGTCCTGCACCATTCCTCGCTGCCGTTCACCGGCGGCTGATGACGCAGGGAACGGGGCGTGGTCCGACACCGGCTGCTGGTGGTCTTTGCGCTGGTTGCGGCCCTCGCCCTGGCGCAATCGCTGTTCGTCTGGTGGGCGGCCGCTTCGGCCGCCCATCACGCCGAGCGCAGCGTGGTAGCGACCCGGATGCTCGCCGAGTACCTAGCGCTCTCCGCCAACAAACAGCGTCTCAAGGTCTGGTTCGCCCAGCGCATGCTGACCGGCGACGACGATCCGCAAGCACGCCAGCGGCTGGAATCGGCCATGCAGGTGAGCGTGGCGGAACTGCGGCGACTGGCCCTCGCGCCGGGTGCGCCGCCTGGTGAAACCGCCGACATCGAACTGGTGGCCAGCAACGTCGCCATGCTGCAGGCGGCGCTGGCGGCCTCGGAGCGGCCGCAGATCGGCCTCGCACCGGATCGGCAGTGGCGCACGGTGATGCGCGCTTTCGACGAGTTGGCCGGACGCGACATGCGCGAGCTGCTGGGCACCGCCGTGTCCCGCGTCGAAGCCGCCAGTCGCGCCGAGTCGGCAGCGCAGGCCGCCGTGCTTGCACGGGTGCGGCTCGCCAACCTGCTGCTGGCCGTGCTGGTGCTGCTGGTCGCCGGCCTCTCGGTGGCCTATTTCCTGCGCCGCATCGACCGCCCGGTGGCCCGCCTCGGGCAGTTGTCCGCCGCGCTCGCCGCCGGTGATTTCACCGCTCGCAGTGGCTTGACCGGCCAGGACGAATTCGCCCGCATCGGCAGCCTGCTCGATTCCATGGCCGCCCGCCTGACCGAGGCGCAGGCGCGCAGCCGCGGCCTGCAGGAACGGCTCGGTCTGCTGGTGTCCGAACGCACCCGGGCGGTGTCGCAGGCCTACCAGAGTGTGCTGGCGCTGGAGGCCGGAAGGCGGCAGTTCTTCGCCGAACTCAGCCATGAACTGCGCACGCCGGTCACGGTGATCCGTGGCGAAGCCGATCTCGCACTGCGTGCCCGTGCCGGCTGGCCGGAGTCGGCCGAGGCCCTGCAGCGGATCACCGCTGCCGCCGCCGAGCTGGGTGCCCGCGTGCAGGACCTGCTCGACGCGGCCCGCAGCGGCCGGGTCGGCTACGCTTTCCGGCTCGGGCCTCTCGCCCTGCCGGCCATGGTGCGGCCTGCCGTCGAGCAGATGCAGGTGCTCGCGCAGTGCCGCGGCGTCCATCTGGTCTTCGTCGAGCCGGCGGCTTCGCCGCGGGTCGAGGCCGACCCGGAACGCCTGCGGCAGGCTCTGGTCATCCTGCTCGACAACGCCCTGCGGCATTCGCCGGCCGGTGGCCGGGTGCAGGTGCTGATCGCCGCCGAAGGCGAGCACTGGGCGCTGCGGGTCGAGGACGAGGGCCCGGGCATGAGCGATGCGGCGATCGAGCAGACCTTGGAACCGCAGGCCTGGAGCATGCCGCGTGCGGCACGCGACGAGGGTGGCCTCGGTGTCGGTCTTTTGATCGCCCAGCGCATCCTCGAAGCCCACCGCGGCTCGCTCGACCTGGTGCGGCGGCCCGAGGGCGGGCTGCGCGCCAGCCTGCTGCTGCAGGCCCTGCCCGAAGGAGCACGCGAGTCATGAGGGTGCTGGTGGTGGAGGACGATCCACGGGTGGCCGATTTCCTGCAGCGTGGGCTGCGTGCCGAAGGCTACGCGCCCTCGCGGGTGGCCTCGGCCGAGGAAGCGCTGCCGCTGGTCCGCCGCGGTGGTTTCGAGCTCGCCCTGCTCGACGTCATGCTGCCCGGGCAATCGGGCATGGCGCTCTGCCAGCAGATCCGCGCCGAGTGCATCCCGCTGCCGATCCTGATGCTGACCGCCATGGGCAGCGTGCAGGATCGCGTGGCCGGTTTGCGCTGCGGTGCCGACGACTACCTGACCAAACCCTTCGCCTTCGACGAATTGCTGGCACGCATCGAAGCCCTGCTGCGCCGACCACCGCAACGGGTCGAACGCGAGGTCGAACTGCGGGTCGCGGGGCTGGTCTTCCATCGTGACCGGATGGCGGTCAGTCGCGATGGCCTGCCGCTGGTGTTGACTGCCCGCGAACTGGCCCTGCTGGAACTGCTGATGAGTGCGCCCGGCCGCTTGTTCAGCCGTGAGCGTATCCTTTCCAACGTCTGGGGCCTGGACAGCGACCCGCTCACCAACGTCGTCGATGTCTACATCCGTCGCCTGCGTGCGAAACTGGACGGGCCCGGCCGGCCGTCCTGGATCACCACCCTGCGTGGGCTGGGCTACCGGCTCGACGCGCCACCCACCGACTAGAACCCCCGATCAACCTGGAACCTCGATGCCGCAACAAGGTCCATCCGCTCGCCGACATTTGCCGTTCGCTCAACCCGCCCTGGTCCTGTGTCTGGCCCTCGCCGCTGGTCCGGTGCTGGCGGCCGGGGTGGACGATGCCGAGCTTGCCGAGTTGCGCGCCACACTCGCCGCCTTGCAGGCCCGGATCGCCGTGCTGGAAGCGCAGGCCGCGGCCGGATCGGCCGGCGATCCAGCACCCGAAGCCAAGACCGCCCCCCAACTCGATGCCGGGCCGGGGCTCGACATCGCGGCGGCTGGCGACGGGGCCGCACACTTCGGGATCGGCGGCCGGATCCATTACGAGGCCTACGCCTTCGATCGCGACCAGCGGCCGGCCACCGGCGGCAGCGAGTTCCGTCGTGCTCGCTTCCAGATCGAAGGCGAAGCGGCCGGCTGGGGCTATCGCCTGCAGGCCGAGCTTTCGGGCCGCAACACCGACCTGCGCGATGTCTACCTCGAGCGCCGCTTCGGCGACAGCACCCTGACCCTCGGCCAGTTCAAGCCCTTCCGTTCGATGGAGGACCTGACCAGTTCCAACGACGTCGCACTGATGGAGCGCAGCTTCAACTCGTCGGCGGGCCTGTTCGCCGACCGCCAGTGGCAGCAGGGTCTCGGCCTGCTGCACGCCCACGGCAGCGGCTCACTCGGGGTGTCGGTGTTCAACCTGCGCGAGGACAACACGCCGCGCAACGAGGGCTGGGGCAGCGCGGTGCGCGCCACCTGGGCACCCCACTTCAACGCCCGCGACCTGCTCCACCTTGGCGCTTGGTGGAGCCATGAACAGGGCGGACGCGACACCCCGGCCACCGCCATCAAGCCGGCTTACGGTGGTCGCCGTGGGCCGGAGGCGCTGCTGTTCGAAAGCGCTGCCGGCTCGGATTTCAAGCAACGCAGCACTGGGCTGGAACTGGCCGGGCGGCGCGGCAGCCTGCACTGGCAGGGCGAATGGACGCGGACCACGCTGACCGGTGTGGCTGGCGAGGCCCACATCGAAGGCCGTTACCTCGAAGCCGGCTGGCTGTTCGGCGGGGTGCGCGCCTACGATCGGGGCGAGGGCGTGTTCGCCGCTCCGGTCGGGATCGGGCCCGGCGGTCTCTGGGAACTGGTCGCCCGCGGCGAGCAGATGCACCGCCGCGACCTCACCGGCTTCGCGGTGCGGCGCTGGGTGCTGGGCCTCAACTGGTACGCCAGCGAGGACGTCCGCTTCATGCTCAACCTCACCAGCGGCCAGGACGATGCCACCGGCGATTCACCCCGGCAGCTCGCCCTGCGGGCGCAGTACGTGTTCTGAAGTCTTGGCTATAGTGCTCTCCGGCGGATCACGCGGGGAGCGGCATGGAGCACCATCCGAACGCCACCACCGTCCTCGTCGCCGAGGATGACGCCAGCATCCGCGCCGTGCTGCAGGCCACCCTGCGCTCGGCCGGCTACCGCGTGCTGACGGCCAGCAACGGGGTCGATGCGCTGGGCATCGCCCGCGCCGAGCGCCCCACCTTGGTCATCTCCGACGTGCTGATGCCGGAAGGCGACGGCCGCACCCTGCTCGCCGCCCTGCGCGCCGATCCCGCCACCGCCGATCTGCCCTTCGTTTTTCTCACCGGGCTGGACGAGCGCGAATCGGTGCGGATCGGCATGGACCTCGGCGCCGACGATTACCTGACCAAGCCGTTCCGCCCCACCGAACTGCTCTCGCTGGTGCAGGCGCAGTTGCGGCGTTTCGCCCGCCGTGACGAGCAGCGCCGGCGGTTGGAGGCCGAAGCCCGCCGCCTGCGCCAGTTCGATTCGGTGACCGGCCTGCCGAACCGCGTCTATTTCCTCGAACGGGTCGGCGAAGCCGCCGCACTCGGTGGCGCCATGGCGGTGGCCAGTCTGGCGCTCGGGTTCTGGCCGCAGATCCGGCAGTCGCTGGGCCAGACCCTGGCCGACGAGGTGCTGCGTGAGGCCGCCAACCGGCTCTTGGAGAGTGTGCGGGCCCGGGTCGGTGCGCGGGCCATGCTGGCGCGTTCCGGCGAGCACCGTTTCACCCTGGCCCTGCCGATGGACGGCGATATGGACCATCTCGACACGCTGCTGCGCGAACTGCTGGCACCGCTTTCGGAGCCGCTGGATGCCGGCGATCGCCGACTGTTCTTCGATGCCTCGGTCGGTGTCGCTCTGTACCCGCGCGACGGCCACAGCATCGAGCGCCTGCTCGACCACGCCGAATCAGCCGAACCGGACAGCGCACCCGGTGGCACGCTGGCTTTCTACTCGGTCGAGAACAGCGCCGTGCGCGGTCGTCGCGTGCGCCTGCTGCAGGACCTCCGCCAGGCGCTGGAACGTCGCGAACTGAGCCTGGCCTACCAGCCGCAGCTGACCCTGACCGACGAGCGGCCGCTCGGTTTCGAGGCCCTGCTGCGCTGGCATCACGCCGAGTTCGGCCAAGTGCCGCCGGTCGAGTTCATTCCCTTGGCCGAAGAATCGGGCCTGATCCTGCCGATCGGCAGCTGGGTGCTGCGCGAGGCCCTGGCCCAGCTCGCCGCCTGGCACGCGGAGGGCTTCGCGCCGATGCGCGTTGCGGTCAACCTTTCACCGCGCCAGTTCGAGGATCCGGGCCTGGTTGCCACCGTGCGCGAGGCGCTGGCCGGGGTGGCGCTGCCGCCCGGCTCGCTGGAGCTGGAAATCACCGAGAGCACGGCGATGGGCGATCCGGAGCGGGCGATCGGCCTGATGGCGCAGCTGCGGGCACTCGGTGTGGTGCTCGCGCTCGACGACTTCGGCACCGGCTACTCCAACCTCTCGCAACTCAAGCGCCTGCCGATCGATGTGCTGAAAATCGACCAGATGTTCGTCCGCCACATCGTCGCCGATTCCGGCGATGCCGCCATCGTCCGTGCGGTGATCGCTCTCGCCCACGGCTTCGGGCTCAAGGTGGTGGCCGAGGGCGTGGAGTCGCGTGCCCAGGTCATCAAACTCGCCCAACTCGGCTGCGACATGGTGCAGGGCTACCACTACGGTGCCCCGATGCTGGCCGAGGGCGTGCCCGGCTGGTTGCAGGACCACGGCCTGCTCGGGCTCTGAGGCCGGCTTCAGGCCACGGCCTCGGTCTTCGGCTTGAAGCGGCACAGATCGCGCACCGGGCAAGCCCCGCACAGGGGCTTGCGCGCTTTGCAGGTGTAGCGGCCGTGCAGGATCAGCCAATGGTGCGCGTCCTGCCTGAACTCGGCCGGCACCACCTTGAGCAGTTTGGCCTCGACCGCATCGACGTTCTTCCCCGGCGCGAGGCCGGTGCGGTTCGAGACCCGGAAGATGTGGGTGTCGACCGCGATGGTCGGTTCGCCAAAGGCCGTGTTCAGCACCACGTTGGCGGTCTTGCGCCCGACGCCGGGCAGGGCCTCGAGGGCCGTGCGATCACGCGGCACCTCGCCGCCGTGGCGCTCGACCAGGATCCGGCAGCTGGCGATCAGGTGGGCGGCCTTGGCGTTGTAGAGGCCCAAGGTGTTGATGTGGCCCTTGAGCGCCTGCTCGCCGAGCGCCAGGATCGCAGCGGGCGTGTTCGCCACCGGGAACAGCCGGCGCGTGGCCTTGTTGACGCCGACGTCGGTGGCCTGGGCCGAGAGCAGCACAGCGACCAGCAGTTCGAAGGGCGTGCTGTAGGCCAATTCGGTGGTCGGATGCGGGTTCAGCTCGCGCAGGCGACGGAAGAAGGCGATGCGATCGGCGGGTTTCATGGCAGGAGTGGCACGGCGCCCGGGCGGCGGCGCAGGACGGCATCGAGCAGCGGGGCGGCGGCGTTCATCAGCAGCAGGGCCGACACGGCGGCAGCCGGGCTGCCGGCACCGGCCGGCAGCAGCATGGCCAGCAGGCCGACCCCCGCACCGAACAGCCAGCGTCCACGCGGGGTGAGGCAGCCGCTGGCGGGGTCGCTGGCGAGGAAAAAAGCGAGCAGCAGCAGCGTGGGTTGGGTGAGCGGGTCGAACACATCGAACAGATCGCGCCCGCCATCCGCGGACAGCAGGGCCGCCCCCAGGCCCGGTAACAGGGCGGCGGCGAGCACGGCCAGTGGCACCCGTCCGTCCCGCAGGCGCAGGGCGAGCAGCAGCAGGCCGCCAGCGGCCCAGGCCAGGGCGACAGCCTGCGGCGGCTCGGCCGAGGCGGCGGGCGGTGGCAGCAGCCCGAGCACCGCGGCAAGGCCGAGGGCCGCCGGATGGAACAGGCTCTGGCCGTGCCCGCCGTAGGCGTGTCGGCCCAGCAGCAATGCCACGGCCAGCGCCAGGCCCAGCGACCACAGCGGCGCGGTCGCGGGCAGCAGCACCAGCACGAGAAGAGCGATCGGCAGCGCCGCCAGCGCCTCGTCGATGCGCAGCGGTGCCAAGCCCCGGCACCGCTGCGCGAGCCCTTCGATGGCGAGGGCAAGGCCGAGCGCCAAGCCCAGCCGGAGGAGGGCATCGCCGGTCGCGGGCGCCATCCAGAGGCTGGCACCCAGTCCCGGCAGCAGGGCCAGCAAGAAAAGACCCTCGCGGGTGCCGATGCCGCGGGGCGGTGGGCGCGTCAGCGGCGGCTTCACGCTGCGGGTCCGGTGTTCCGTCGGGCACGTGCCTTGGCCAGCGCGGCTTGGGCGGCGGCACCGAGCCGCTCGATCCGGCGCGCCTGCACACCTTGCGCCGATGCGGCCTCGCGGGCCAGACGTTCGGTGCGCTGGCGGTAACGCTCGCGAGCGGCATCGGCGGCGGCGATCTTGGCCTGCTTGGCGCGCAGGGCCGTGGCAGCTTCGCGGAAACGGGCCGACAAGGGCAACCGGCTCGGGCAGGCCGCATCGCAGTCGCCGCAGCCGGTGCAGGCGAGCAGGCCGAGGGTTTCGGCCTCGCCCAGGTCCTCGCGCAGCAGGGCGGCATGCAAGGCCTGCGGATCGAGCGCCAGCGGGCAGGCCGGCAGGCAGTCGCCGCAGCGGATGCAGGGCCGCGCCATGGCTTCAGCGGCCGTGGAACTGCGGCTTGCGCTTGGCGAGGAAGGCGCGGCAGCCCTCGCGCATGTCCTCGGTGGCGAAGGCGAGGGCAAAGGCCTGGGTCTCGAAGTCGAGGCCGGTGTCGATGGCCGCCTCACCGCCCAGCAGGACCGCATCGAGGATGCCGCGCAAGGCCTGTGGCGCGGCGCTGGCCAGTTGTTCGGCGATCGCGATGGCGGTGCTTTCCAGATCGGCCGCCGGCACCACCCGGTTGACGATGCCGAGTTGCAGGGCGCGTTCGGCGTTGATGGGCGCGCCGAGCAGGCAGAGTTCCAGCGTTGCCGCCCGCCCGGCCAGGCGCAGCAGGCGCTGGGTGCCACCGAATCCGGGAATCAGGCCGAGGTTGATCTCGGGTTGGCCGAGCTTGGCGTTGTCGGCGGCGATCCGCAGGTGGCAGGCCATCGCCAGTTCAAGTCCGCCGCCCAGAGCAAAGCCGTTGATGGCCGCCAGCACCGGCTTGCCCAGCCGTTCGATGCGGCTCATCAGGGCCTGGCCGTGGCGCGAGAAATCACGCGCATCGACGGCGCTCAGGCCGCTCATCTCGGCGATATCGGCCCCAGCGACAAAAGCCTTGGGGCCGGCGCCGGTGAGCAGCACGGCGCGCACCCCGGGATCGGCCGCCGCTGCGGCGAAGGCCGTGTGCAGGGCGTCGAGGCTGGCGCGGTCGAGGGCGTTGAGGCGGTCGGGGCGGTTCACCGTGATCCGGCGCACGGCGCCCAGATCGTCGGTGAGCAGGAGGTCGAGGGCCATCGGCGGTTCCGGTTCGGAGGGGCAGGTGAGGGGCGCTGCCCGCCATGTCAGTGGCGATTCAGGCCCCCGGTCGCTATTCTACGTCGCCCTCGGGGCCGCACTTCGGCCCCGTTTTCATACCTTCAACCGCAAGGCCGCTGCTGGCTTTCCTGGAGACTTTGATGATCGTGCGCGTCCTCGTCGTTGCCCTCGCCGCCGCCGCTGCTGCTGCCGCGACGGCCCAGGCCCCCACCGCACCGGCAGCCCCCGCCGCGCAAGCGGCTCAGGCCGCTGCCGCCCCGGCGCCGCTCCCCCGGCCGGACAAGAACACCCTGAGCTACACCCTGGGCTTCGATGTCGGCAAGGGCATCAGCGACGCCCAGGTCGAGGTCGATTTCAACCAGGTGCTGCGCGGCATGCAGGACGCCTTCAACCGCCGCAACCCGGCGTTCAGCGAAGAGCAGATGACCGCTGCCCTCGGCTGGATGCAGCAGCAGGCCATGGCTCAGGCCCGCGCCGAGTTCGAGCGCATGGCCCGCGAAAACAAGCAGCGTTCCGACGCCTTCCTGGCCGCCAACCGCGCCAAGCCCGGTGTGACCGTGCTGCCCTCGGGCATCCAGTACCGCGTCATCGACGCCGGCTCCGGCGCCCGGCCGACCGCCAACAGCGAGGTGCAGCTGCATTTCCGCCTGTCGCTGCCGACCGGGCAGGAGCTGGGCAACACCTACGCCACCAACAACGCCCAGCCGCCCACCTTCCGGGTCAACCAGTTCCCGGTCGAGGGCGTGCGCGAAGTGCTGCCGCTGATGCCGGCGGGTGCTCGCTGGGAGGTGTTCCTGCCGCCGGAGAAGAACGTCAACCCGGAAGGCCGTTCGATCGGCGGTCCCGGTCAGGCGCTGGTCTTCGACCTGCGGCTGGTCAGCGTCCAGTAATCCCTGTGCCGCTTGGCGCTCGTGCGCCCGCGGCCTGCTTTTTTTGTGAACCCACCGATCCTCTCGCCCTGCACCGGCATCTGCAGTCTGGATGCGCAGGGCTGCTGCGAAGGCTGCTACCGCACCGGCGACGAGATCGCCGGCTGGGCGCTGATGGACGATGCGACCCGCCGGCACCTGATGGACGTGGTGCTGCCGCAACGCGAAGCCCGGATGGCCGGTTGATGGCCGCCCGCAGCGGCCTGCAGGCGGTGCTGCACGCGCCCGCCCGCGTGCCGCAGGGCGAGGCCTGGAACCTGCCGGAACTCGCCGATCTGCTGACCGAAGTCCCGCTGCGACCGGCCGCCGTGCTGGTTGGCTTGCGCGAGCATCGCTGCGGCTGGCGGGTGCTGCTGACACGTCGGCAGGAGGCCCTGCGCCACCACGGCGGGCAGATCAGTTTTCCCGGTGGCCGGGTCGATGCCGAGGACAGTGGCCCGCTGGCCGCTGCCCTGCGCGAAACCGTCGAGGAGGTCGGCCTGCCGACCACCGCCATCGAGCCCTTGGGTTGGCTCGATCCCTACGCGACCATCACCGGGTTCCACGTTTTTCCGCTGGTAGCGGCGCTCGATCCCCGGGCCGTCCTGCAGCCCAACCCCGGCGAGGTCGCCGAGGCCTTCGAGGTGCCGCTCGATTTCCTGCTCGACCCCGCCAATGCCCGTGCGGTCGCGGTCGAATGGCGCGGCCGCGAGCGCCGGCTGGTCGAGTTCCACTGGGGCGGACATCGCATCTGGGGCGCCACCGCGGCCATGCTGGTCAATCTGCGCGAGCGCCTGCGCCACGGCGGCTGAAAGCCCACCCCGGCTGCCATTCCTTCGTCATCCGCGCCGGCCAGACTCCTGAGTTCTTTGGGATGGAGGCGAAGTGATGGCTGCTGTGGGATGCAAGCATGCGGGTTGCACACGGCCTTGGGGCCTGAGCGCCCTGCTGGCCGGTCTGCTGCTGGCGTCGCTGCCTGTTCAGGCGGTGCCGAGGCTCTGCCTCTCCGGTTCCAACACGGTCGGTGAGCGGCTGGCCCCGGCCCTCGTCAAGGCCTGGGCCGAACACCAGGGCTGGCGACTCGCCAACGAGTCGCGGCCCTCGCCGGAAGCCCGGCAGCTGGTCTTCGCTGGTCGGGCCACTGTGCAGGTCGAGGTGCTGGCGCAGGGCACCAGCAGCGGCTTTGCCGCGCTGCGCGACGGCCAATGCGACATCTGGATGGCTTCGCGCGCCGCCCGGCCCGCCGAAGTCCAAGCGGCGCTCGGCCTCGGCCGGCTCTACGAGCGCGGCCAGGAGCATGTGCTGGCCCTCGATGGTCTGGCGGTCATCGTCCACCCCGCCAACCCGGTGAACGCGCTGACCGTCGCTCAGGTCCGCGACCTGTTCGCCGGCCGCCTGCGTGACTGGTCGCAGGTCGGTGGTCGGCCGGGGCCGGTCAGCCTGCACGCCCGCGACGAGGCCTCCGGCACCTACGACACCTTCCGCAGTCTGGTGCTGGGCGAGACGAGGCTGTCGACCGCCACCTTGCGCTACGAATCGACCGATCGCCTGGCCGCCGCGGTCGCTGCCGATCCCCGGGCGATCGGCGTGGTCGGTCTGGCCGGGGTCGGCCAGGCGCGCGCCGTAGCGCTTTCCGACGAGGGCACGAGGCCGCTGCCACCGAGCAGTCTGGCGGTGGCCACCGAGGACTACCTGCTGTCGCGCCGACTGCTGTTCTACACGCCGGCGCAGCCGCGTGCCGAGGTCAAGGCCTTCATCGATTTCGCACTTGGGCCCTCCGGCCAGACGGTGGTTCGCGAGAGCGGTTTTGTGCCGCAGGAGGTGGCCGCCTTCGCGGTGCCGCCGCCCACCCACCCGGAGAAGCGCGAGATCGTCGCTGGCGCCCGTCGGGTTGGTCTGAACTTCCGTTTTGGCGAGGGCATCGCCCTGCTCGACAACAAGGCGCTGGAGGATGTCGAACGGCTGGCGCAGTTCCTGCGTCGGCCCGAGCAGGCCGGGCAGGAAATCGTGCTGGTCGGTTTCGCCGACCGTTCCGAAATGTCGCCCTTCGCCGCCATCGCGCTCAGCAATGACCGTGTCGATCTGGTGGCCGACGCCCTGCGCCGCGAAGGCCTGCGCGTTGCCCGCCAGCGCGGGCTGGGTCAGATCGCGCCAGTGGCCAGCGATGCCACGCCGCAGGGCCGCGAGCGCAACCGCCGGGTCGAGGTCTGGGTCCGCTCGGTGGCCGGTGCCGCCGCGCCGCGCGTCGGGCTCACTTCCGCAGGCGGTTGACCAGCGCCTGTAGGGCGTCCTGCGTCGAGGCCGTGTACCAGCCGTCGATGAAGCCCTCGAGATCGGCCTCGCTGAAGCCGGCCAACGCGGCCTGCAGGTCGGCACGAGCGATCTGACGGGTGGTGAGCAGGGCCTGCCGCGGCAGCGGGGCCAGCGCGGCGAACCAGTGCAGGGCGCGGGCGACCACGTGCTCGGCGTCGGCCAGCTCATCGACCAGACCGATGGCCAGGGCCTGTTCCGATTCCAGCATGGCCCCGGTCACCATCAGCCGCTCGGCGCGGTGCGCACCAACCACCCGGCGCAGCAGGATCTGGATCGCTTCCGGCACCACCAGCCCGACCTGGGTCTCGTTGAGGCCGATGCGGAACGGCCCGCGCGCCATGATCCGGTAATCGCAGCACAGTGCCAGCACGCAGCCGCCGGCCGGACTGTGGCCACCGATGGCGGCCGCCACCGGAACCGGGCAATGTGCGATGGCGCGGGCGGCGGCGAAAAAACCGGCCCAGGCGGCGCTCAGACCGGCGCGGTCGAGACCCAGCAGGTGCGGCACGTCCAGCCCGCCGGAGAACACCTTGGGCCCGCCGGCCAGCACCACGCCGTCGGCACCGGTCAGCCCTGCGGGTGCAAAGGCTTCGGTCAGGGCCTGCAGCAGCTCCGGGTTCAGGGCGTTGACGGGTGGGCGGGCGAGGCGGATTTCGAGGATCCGGTCGTGGGCGATGCGTTCCAGCATGGGCTTCTCAGTCGTTGGGTGTGGCGGCGGTCCAACGATAGCGCACGCTGTAGCGCAGTACCGTCTCGCCACCGGCGGGCACCCGGACCCGGGCTTCGATGCGCTGCGCGCCACGCTTCTCGAAGTGCTCGGCACCCTCCACCAGTTGCCAGTCGGTCCAGCGCGGCAGGCGGTCGCCCAAGTGGACCAGGGCGTCCTTGTTCTTGCCGTTGCGCAGGGTCCATTCGACGGTCTCGAGCATCGTGCTGCGGGCCGGGTCGAGCTGGAAATCGAGGGTTCTGCGTTCGGCGCTGACATCGAAAGCCCCGCCCAGGTCGAGGTCGAGTTCGCGGCCTGCCGCCGTGTGGCCGAGCTCGGCTTCGCCGAGGAACTCGCCAGCGTCGAAGGCGCGCAGGCGGCCGGCGGGCAGGGGCATGCCGAGCCCGGCGCGAGGATCGTTGCGGAAGACCAGCCGTGAGCGCACCGGCACCTCGCCGTCGGCACCGATTTCGCGATGCAGCATCGGTGTGTCGGGCATCCAGTCGGGACCGGGGCGTTCGGCCACCAGCCGGCGCTCGCAGGGGATCGGGCGAACCGCGGCGATCAAGGGCAGGCGTTGCAGGCTGCCGTTCGGCAGATCGTGGGTGCCGGGGAGGGTGTAGCGATGGCCCTCGCCGGAAGCCACGACCGCGGGCATGGCCTCGGCGCTCATCCGACCCACCGCCATCGCTTCGGCCAGCACGGGCAGCCGGCTGTCGGATCGCGTCATCTGCTCGATACGACGGTTGGCATCGCCGGCGATCAGGTCCAGGGCGACCGCATTGAAATCGATGCCCGAGCGGTTCACCACCATCGCATGGCCGGTGAGGCTCATCCGGCAGTCGTTGCCGCCGCCCTGCAGGCTGGCGCGGTACTCGGCGCGCCAGGCAAGCCCGGCCGTCGCGTAGTCGAGCCGTGCATCACGCTCGATGCCGCCGGTGTCGAGCCGGAAGCGCAGGGTCGGACGGAGCACCAGAGACTCTGGCATCCGCGCCAGGCTGAAGCTGCTGTAGGTCGACAGCACACGCAGGCGGCCGTCGGCTTCGCGCAGGCTCAGGCCGTTGCCGACCGCGACCAGCACACCGGTGTGTTCGCGCAGGCCGGACATCAGGTTCTGCTCGACGCTGATGGTCTGGCCGATCGCGTTTTGCAGCAGCTGGGCATGGTCGGCGGTGCTGAAGTCGTAGCGCTGGCTCTGCACGAGCACGCCCTCACCCTGCAGTTGCACGGTGGAGGGGTCGATCACCAGCGGCAGATCGTCGATCGACCATTCGCCGTGGCTGACCCGCACCGGACGCTGCACGAAGGCATGGCCGGCTTGCGCGGTGCCGCTGCGCGACTGGCCAAGAGCTTCGAAACCACCGCTGTGGATGGCGAGGCGCTGGGGCGTGGCGGCAGCGCTCAGTGCGGCCGTTGGCGCGCCGAGAGCGAAGGCGAGGGCGGTGGCGAGAAGGCGGGCGTGGCGCGGGTTCATGGGGATCTCCGACGTGGGTGAGGACGCGCTGGCGGCCGCTCGGAGGGCACTCAGGCCGTGTTGACGGTACAGGCCTCGCGGATCCTTGGCGGCAGCGGGATCGATACCCCGTGGCCGTCCACCCAGACCATCACGGTGTGCCCGTCGGCATAGCCCAGGCCCGCGCGGTTCGCGCTCTCGATGCGGTGACCGAGGCCCAGGCTTTTGCCGCCGATTTTCTCGACCTGCAGGGTGATCTTGAGGCGTTCCGGCCAGGCGATCGGGCGGCGGTAGTTCATGGTGGCCGCCGCCAGAATCGGAGCGCCATCGATGGCCGCCCAGTCGCTTACGAGGCTGTGGAACCAAGCCACCCGGGCCTCCTCGATGTAGCGCAGGTAGCTGGCGTTGTTGACGTGCCCGAAGGCGTCCATATCGCCCCAGCGCACGTCCATGGCGATTTCGAACAGGGTGCTCATGCGGTTTTCCTGCTGCGGGTGGTTTTGGTGCTCACCGGCGCGGCCTCGGCCAGCAGGCGGGCGAGGAAGCGTCCGGTGTGCGAGTCGGGGTGTGCGGTGATCTGCTCGGGCGTGCCGGTGGCGACGATGTGGCCGCCGCGGTGACCGCCCTCGGGACCGAGATCGATCACCCAGTCGGCGGTCTTGACGACATCGAGGTTGTGCTCGATCACCACCACGGTGTTGCCGTCGTCGCGTAGCTTGTGCAGCACGGCCAGCAGATGCTCGATGTCGGCGAAATGCAGGCCGGTGGTCGGCTCATCGAGGATGTAGAGCGTGCGGCCGGTGTCGCGGCGCGACAGTTCTTTCGAAAGTTTGACGCGCTGCGCCTCGCCGCCGGAGAGCGTGGTCGCGCTCTGGCCGAGTTTGATGTAGCTCAAGCCCACATCCATCAGCGTTTCCAGCTTGCGGGCGATCGAGGGCACCGGCTCGAACAGCTTCAGCGCGTCCTCGACGGTCATCTCCAGCACCTCGTGGACGCTGTAGCCCTTGTAGAGGATCTCGAGGGTCTCGCGGTTGTAGCGCTTGCCGTGGCAGACGTCGCAGGGCACGTAGACGTCGGGCAGGAAGTGCATTTCGACTTTGATGAGGCCGTCGCCCTGGCAGGCCTCGCAGCGGCCGCCGCGCACGTTGAAGCTGAAGCGGCCCGGCGCATAGCCGCGGGCGCGCGCTTCCGGCACTTGCGCGTAGAGCTCACGCAGGGGCGTGAACAGGCCGGTGTAGGTGGCCGGGTTGCTGCGTGGCGTGCGGCCGATCGGGGTCTGGTCGATGTCGACCACCTTGTCGAACAGGTCCATGCCGTGGATCTCGCGGAACGGCGCCGGCGTGGCACCGGCACCGTTCAGTTCGCGCGCCGCCAGTGCGTAGAGCGTGTCGTTGATCAGGGTCGATTTGCCCGAACCCGACACGCCGGTGACGGCGACGAACAGCCCGGCCGGGATCTCGAGATCGACGTTCTTCAGGTTGTTGCCGCTGGCACTGCGCAGCTGCAGCCACTGGTTCTTCTTCGGCGGATGGCGACGGCTGGGCACCTCGATGCGGCGCTCGCCGCTCAAGTACTGGCCGGTGATCGAACGAGGCGCGGCGATCAGATCGGCCACCGAGCCCTGACCCACCACCTCGCCGCCGTGCACGCCGGCGCCGGGGCCGATGTCGACCAGATGATCGGCGAGCCGGATCGCGTCCTCGTCGTGCTCGACCACGATCACCGTGTTGCCGAGATCGCGCAGGCGCGTGAGCGTGCCGAGCAGGCGCTCGTTGTCGCGCTGGTGCAGGCCGATACTGGGCTCGTCGAGCACGTACATCACGCCGACCAGGCCGGCGCCGATCTGCGAGGCCAGCCGGATGCGCTGCGCCTCGCCGCCGGAGAGCGAGTCGGCCTGGCGGTCGAGGGTCAGGTAGTCAAGGCCGACATCGACCAGGAAGCGCAGCCGCTCGCGGATTTCCTTGACGATCTTGGTGGCGATCTCGCCACGCCAGCCGGGCAGGGCGAGGCTGCTGAAAAAGGCCATGCAGGCATCGATCGGCAGCTTCGCCACTTCCGGCAGATTGCGGCCGTCTACGAACACATGGCGCGCCATCCGGTTGAGCCGCGCCCCGCCGCAGTCCGGGCAGGGCCGGTCGCTGATGTACTTGGCCAGTTCCTCGCGCACGGTCTGCGATTCGGTTTCGCGGTAGCGGCGCTGCAGGTTCGGCAGGATGCCCTCGAAGGGGTGCTTGCGCTGGCTGCGGCCACCGGCTTCGGTGAGGTAGTTGAAGGCGATGGCCTCGCCACCGGAGCCCTGCAGCACGGCGTGTCGGGCGCTTTCCGGCAATTCGCGCCAGGGCGTGTCGACGCTGAAACCGTAGTGCTTGGCGAGGGCCGCGATCAGCTGGAAGTAGTAGGCGTTGCGGCGGTCCCAGCCGCGCACCGCGCCGTTGGCGAGACTGAGTTCGGGATGGCCAACCACCTTGGCCGGATCGAACACCGGGGTCACACCCAGGCCGTCGCAGGTGCCGCAGGCGCCCATCGGCGAATTGAAGGAGAACAGCCGCGGTTCGAGTTCGGGCAGGGAGTAGTCGCAGTGCGGGCAGCCGTACTTGCTGCTGAACATCTGTGGCGGGGCGTCCGGGTCGTCCATGTCGACCACGAGGGCGACGCCGTCGGCCAGTTTCAGGCTCGTCTCGAAACTCTCGGCGAGGCGCTGCTTCAGCTCGGGCCGCGGTTTGAAGCGGTCGACCACGGCTTCGATGCTGTGTTTCGTCCGCAGTTCCAGTTTCGGCACGGCATCGATCTCGTGCACCACGTCATCGACGCGCACCCGCACGTAGCCCTGCGCCCGCAGCGCATCGAACACCTGCGCGTGCTCGCCCTTGCGTTCACGCACCACCGGGGCCAGCAGCATCAGCCGCCTGTCCTCGGGCATGGCCAGCACGGTGTCGACCATCTGGCCGATCGTCTGTGCTTCCAGTGGTGCGTCGTGGTCGGGGCAGCGCGGCGTACCGACCCGGGCGAACAAAAGGCGCAGGTAGTCGTGGATCTCGGTGATGGTGCCGACCGTCGAGCGCGGGTTGTGCGAGGTCGATTTCTGCTCGATCGAGATGGCCGGCGACAGCCCCTCGATGTGGTCGAGGTCGGGCTTTTCCATCACCGACAGGAACTGCCGGGCGTAGGCCGACAGCGATTCGACGTAGCGCCGCTGACCCTCGGCGTAGATGGTGTCGAAAGCCAGCGAGCTCTTGCCGGAGCCGGACAGGCCGGTGATGACGATCAGCTTGTCGCGCGGCAGGTCGAGATCGATGTTCTTGAGGTTGTGGGTGCGGGCACCGCGCAGGCGGATCTGGTCCATGGGCCGGGCAGGCTCGGAGGTAATCGCGCAGTCTAGCCCGTCGGCGTGGGCAGCCCGTGACCTTCCCGCCCCTGAATGCCTGTTCCGCAGGGCAGGGGGCGGACGCTGGGGCGGCTTGCGCCGCTGCCCTGCGGGGGCGCATAATCGGCAGCTCTCTGTGCTCCGCCCGGTCTTTGCCGGATCCGGTGCGCGGAGGCGGTCGGCGGTTCATGCGCCGGCCCACCCCCAAGAAGAACTACACAAGAGGAATCGCAGCAATGTACGCAGTGGTCGTCACCGGCGGTAAGCAGTACCGCGTGATGCAGGGCGAAACCCTCCGCGTCGAGCTCATCGACGCCGAGCCGGGCGCCAGTATCGAAATCAAGGACGTGCTCCTGGTCGGCGACGGTGAGAAAATCACCGTTGGCACGCCCCAGGTCGCGGGCGCCAAAGTCACCGCGACCGTCAAGGGTCACGGCCGGCTGGAGAAGGTCCGCATCGTCAAGTTCCGCCGCCGCAAGCACCATCGCAAGCAGATGGGCCACCGGCAGCATTACACCGAACTCGAGATCACCGGCATTTCGGCCTGATCCGACCGTCTTAAGGAGAACACGTCATGGCAAGTAAAAAGGGCGTTGGCTCGACCCGTAACGGCCGCGATTCCAACCCGAAGTACCTCGGTGTGAAGATCTTCGGTGGCCAGGCCGTCGAAGCCGGCAACATCATCGTCCGCCAGCGCGGCACCGAGTTCCATCCGGGTGCCGGCGTCGGCATCGGCCGCGACCATACGCTGTACGCGCTGGTCGATGGCAAGGTCGATTTCGCGGTGAAAGGCGCCAACAAGCGCCGCACCGTGAGCGTGGTCGGCGCCGAGTAATCGGCTCTCGGCCGGGCCCCAGCGGGACGCCCGGCCCGACCTGCGGTATCCGACGCTCCGCTTCGGCGGGGCGTCGTCGTTTCTGCGGTGCGCCGGAACCGTCCTGCCGCCCGCGATCTCCAGGAGCATTCCATGAAATTCGTCGATGAGGCCGAGATCGCCGTTCACGCCGGCAACGGTGGCAACGGCTGCATCAGTTTCCGCCGCGAGAAATACATCCCGCTGGGTGGCCCCGACGGCGGTGACGGCGGCAACGGCGGCAGCGTCTGGCTGGTCGCCGACGAGAACCTCAACACGCTCATCGATTTCCGCCACCAGCGTGTCTACCGCGCGCAGCGCGGGCAGAACGGCATGGGCCGCGACATGTACGGTAAGGCCGGTGAGGACGTGCTCATCCGCGTGCCGGTCGGCACCACGGTCTGCAACGTCGCCACCGACGAGATCATCGGCGACCTCACCGAGCACGGCCAGCGCCTGCTGGTGGCCAAGGGCGGCGACGGCGGCCGCGGCAACATCCACTTCAAGACTGCGGTGAACCGTGCGCCGCGCAAGGCCACGCCGGGCTGGCCGGGTGAGCAGCGTGAGCTGCGCCTCGAGCTCAAGCTGCTGGCCGACGTCGGCCTGCTGGGCTTCCCGAATGCCGGCAAGAGCACGTTCATCCGTGCCGTTTCGGCGGCGACGCCGAAGGTGGCCGATTACCCCTTCACCACGCTCTACCCGAACCTTGGCGTGGTCAGCGTCGAGGCCTTCAAGAGTTTCGTGATCGCCGACATTCCGGGCCTGATCGAAGGTGCCGCTGACGGTGCCGGCCTGGGTGCGCTGTTCCTGCGCCACGTCCAGCGCACGCGGCTTCTGCTGCACCTCGTCGACATGGCGCCGATGGACGAGGGCGTCGATCCGGTCGAGCAAGTGCGCGCGATCGAGCACGAACTGCGCAAGTACGACCCGGCCATGCTGGAGAAGCCGCGTTGGCTGGTGCTCAACAAGGCCGATCTGCTGGATGCCGAGGAAACCGCGGCGCGGGTCGCCGACATCGTGCAGCGGCTCGGCTGGACGGCTCCGCATTTCGTGGTCTCGGCGATCAGCCGCGAGGGCACGCGGCCGATCATGCTGAAGGTGCAGCACTTCTTCGACGAGCTGAAGCAGGCTTCCATCGAAGCCGCCGAGGCCGCCGCCTGGACGCAGGGTCCCTGAGGCCACGCCGTGGAGTTCAAGGACTACTACGCAGTGCTTGGGGTCGAGTCCGGTGCTGGCGAGGCCGAGATCAAACAGGCCTTCCGGCGGCTGGCCCGCAAGTACCATCCCGATGTCAGCAAAGCCCGTGATGCCGAAGACCGCTTCAAGGCGGTCAACGAGGCCTACGAAGTGCTGCGTGATCCGCAGCGGCGTGCCGAGTACGACGGCCTGCGCGCCGGCGGCCATCGGCCGGGTTCACCGTTCCGCCCGCCACCGGGCTACGCCGGCGCTGGCCCGGGCGATGCGGTGGACGGCCATCCCGGATTCAGCGACTTTTTCGAGGCCTTTTTCGGCAGCAAGGCGAGGCAGCAACGCTCGGCGCGGTCCGGTAATAAACCGAAGCCACCGCGCGGCGACCAGCGTTTGCCGCTGGTGCTGCCGCTGGAGCGGGTCCACGCCGGCGGCGTGCAGCGGGTCGAGATCGACGGTCGCGCCTTCGAGGTCAAGGTGCCGGCTGGTATCCGCCCCGGTCAGGCGATCCGGCTTCCTGGCAAGGCGGCGGGTGGCGGCGACCTGCTGCTCGACGTCGACTACGCGCCGCACCCGCAGTTCGAGGTGGACGGCCGCAACGTGCTGCATGTGCTGCCCCTGGCGCCCTGGGACGCCGTGCTCGGCACCACGGTGGCGGTGCCCACCCTCGGCGGGCCGGTGGAGCTTAAGATCCCGAAAGATTCCGATGCCGGGCGCAAGCTGCGCCTGAAGGGACGCGGCCTGCCGGGGGAGCCGCCGGGGGATCAGATCGTCGAGATCGAAATCACTGCGCCGCGCCCCGAGAACGAGGCGCAGCGCGCACTCTACCGGCAGATGGCGCTGGCCTTCGGCGGCCTGACCTGAGCGGCCTCAGCCGCCCAGCGCGCTGCGGATCGCCTCGCCCAGCTGGGTCTCGGTGAAGGGCTTGGTGATGTAGGCCTTGGCCCCCTGACGCATGCCCCAGACCTTGTCGGTTTCCTGGTCCTTGGTGGTGACCAGGATGATCGGAATGTGGCCGGTGTCGGGGTCCTTGGCGATGGCGCGGGTGGCCTGGAAACCGTTGAGGTTTGGCATGACCACGTCCATCAGGATCAGGTCGGGTTTTTGTGACTTGGCCGCCTCGACGCCACCGGCACCGTCCTCGGCGGTGATGGCTTCGTGGCCGAGCTTTTCGACGATGCGCTTCATGCTGAGCAGCTGCGAGGGCGAGTCGTCGACGATGAGGATGCGTGCCATGGGGCTCTCCGGGGAATCGTCACGGATTGTAAGCGCGGTTCAGGTCGCGTGGGCAAGACCGCCGTCACGCTGTCCGCAGGCCGCGCGTCGGCAGGCGCGGGGGCATGGCCCTGTTCCGTGCTCCAGCAGGTCGGGACACGCCCGGAGCAGCACTTCCGCCGCGACAGGCCGGGGGCCGGCGGCCGACTCGGGCCGGTAGCGGTGTGGCAAGAAACCCGACGGGCCGACCGAAGGGCGCATCCTTGACGCCCTCGGTCGGTGCGCCCGTCCGGGGCGCACCCTGCGGGCCTAGCGTCTGATCATTGGGCCGGCCCTCGAATTCCGCCGCAAGCTCCCCAGCCTGCCTGGCGGGGTGCTTCGCGGCTGTGGCGGTCATGAAGTGAGCAGCACGATCTTGGCTTCGCTTCGCATCCTTCGTTGGATCTCATCCTGCGGCCGATGCCCGTCAGCGAGCGCCGCGCCAGCGCGGCCTGACGGACAGCGAAGCGAGCCAAGGAGGGCGAGCGGCGGCGAATGCGTAGCAGGACACGGAGCCTGAGCCGTCGCGTCCGCAGGTCGCGCGTCGGCAGGCGCCAAGCGTGCTGGGGCGTCTCGTTTCGACAGACTGCGCCCCGCCCGGAGCTGCACCCACACCGCAGCAGGCCGTGAGCCCAGAACTGCAACCCCGCCACGACAGGCCGGGGGCCCTGCGGCGGACTCGGGCCGGCTGCTGTGCGGCAAGCAACCCGACGGGCCGACCGAAGGGCGCATCCTTGGCGCCCTCGGTCGGTGCGCCCATCCGGGGCGCACCCTGCGGGCCTGGCGTCTGATCACCGGGCCGGCCCTCGAAATCCGCCGCCGGCCCCCAGCCTGCTTGGCGGGGTGCTTCACGCTTGCGCCGATAATGGAGTGAGCAGCACGCGGAGCCTGAGCCGTCGCGTCCGCAGGTCGCGCGTCGGCAGGCGCGAGGGGGCCTCTGACGGCCATTTCGGAGCCGACACCCCGGATCATGAAAGGGCTTAACGCAGATGTTCCACGACTTTCACGTTAAAGCCGCACAAGGGTCCGGCCGCGCGAATGGCCGGCCAGCATTCCGGCGAACACCGCGGACAAGCCCTCGAGATCGACCTCGCGAGTGACGATGGCCTCCAGACCGGCGGGCTTCCAGTCCGCGGATAGGCGGCGCCAGACCTCATCGCGCAGGTCGCGGGCGGTGCCGGCCGAGGCCACGCCCAGCAGCGACACGCCGCGGATGATGAAGGGCATCACCGTGGTGGCCAGATCGTGGGTCGCCGCCAGCCCGGCGGTGGCCACGTTGCCGTAGGGCACGGTGTGGGCGAGCAGGGCGTGCAGCATCGGCCCACCGACGTTGTCGAGGCCGCCGCTAAAGCGGGCGGTGTCCATCGGACGTGCCGTCGAGAGGGCCTCGCGGCCCAGCACCTCGGCCGCACCCAGCGAGCGCAGCCAATCGGCCTGGTCGGCCTTACCGCTGATGGCGTGCACGGTGTAGCCGGCCTTGGCGAAGATCGCGATGGCGAGGCTGCCGACACCGCCGGTGGCGCCGGTGACGGCAAGCGGGCCGAGTCCGGGGCTCTGGCGGTTGTCCTGCATGCGCAGCAGCGCCAAGCCGGCGGTGAAGCCGGCGGTGCCGAGGATCATGCTCTCGCGCAAGCTCAGCCCGGCCGGCAGCGGAATCGCCCACTGCGCTTCGAGCCGCGCGTAGGCCGCGTAGCCGCCGTCGCGGGTCTCGGAGAGCCCGCAGCCGGTGCAGAGCACCGCATCGCCTTCCCGGAAGGCCGGGTCACGGCTCTGCACCACGTGGCCGGCCACATCGATGCCGCCCACCAGCGGCGAGCGCCGCAGGATCTTGCCCTCGCCGGTGCCGGCCAGCGCATCCTTGTAGTTCACCGAGGAGTACGCCGCCCGGATGACGATCTCGCCGGGCGAGAGCGCATCGAGCGACAGCGCTTCGATGCCGGCGCGATGGCCGGCAGCCTCGCTGTGGATGCGGAAGGCGGGGAAGCTCGCGGGGATCATCAGCGTTTGATCTCGCCCAGAGCGGCTTTGATCTTCTGGTCAGTGGTGTACTGGCTCACGGCATAAGCCGCCCAGATGGCGGCGGGTACCCAACCGATCAGGGTGATCTGCAAAAACAGGCAGACGAAACCGGCGACCGGTCGACCAATGGTGAAAAAAGCCAGAAACGGCAGGAGGATGGCAAGCAGGAGGCGCATTTCAGTTGACCTTGTGGATGGCGCGCTTGTGCAGGGCCATGGCAGCGTCGTGCACGGCCTCGCTCATCGACGGGTGCGCGTGGCAGATGCGTGCGAGGTCGTCGGCGCTGCCCTTGAACTCCATGGTCAGCACGCCTTCGTGGACGAGTTCGGAGACGTTGGCGCCAACCAGATGCATGCCGAGCACGGTGTCGGTTTCCTCGTGCGCGATCACCTTGACGAAGCCCGCCGGCTCGGCCATGGCTACCGCGCGGCCCACCGCCGCGAAGGGGAAGGTGCCGACCTTGTAGGGGATGCCCGCTGCCTTGAGCTCTTCCTCGTTCTTGCCGACCCAGGCGATCTCCGGCTCGGTGTAGATGACCCAGGGGATGGTGTCGAAGTTGACGTGGCCGGGCAGGCCGGCGATCAGCTCGGCCACCGCGATGCCTTCCTCGAAGCCCTTGTGCGCCAGCATCGGGCCGCGCACGCAGTCGCCGATCGCCCAGACGCCTTCCACGCCCGTGGCGCAGTGGTCGTCGACGACGATGCGGCCGCGTTCGTCGAGCTGCACGCCGGTGCCTTCCGCCAGCAGGCCCTTGCTCGCGGCCTTGCGGCCCACGGCGACCAGCAGTTTGTCGAACACCAGCGTGTTCTCTCCGCTGCTGTCGGTGTAGGTGAGGTGCACTTCGCCCTTCTTCACAACTGAGCTCGTGCACTTGGCGCCGAGACGGATGTCGAGGCCCTGCTTGGTGAACTCCTTGTGCGCCACCTTCGCCACGTCGCGGTCGACCACGGCGAGGAAGTCCGGCAGGCCTTCCAGCACCGTCACCTTCGCGCCGAGGCGGCTCCACACGCTGCCGAGTTCGAGGCCGATCACGCCGGCGCCGATCACGCCGAGGCGCTTGGGCACCTCGGTGAAATCGAGCGCGCCGACGTTGTCGACGATGTGGGTGCCGTCGAACTTCGCGAACGGCAGTTCGATCGAATCCGAGCCGGCGGCGAGGATGACGTGCTTGCCTTCCAGCGTGATTTCACTGCCGTCGTGCTGCTTGACCAGCACCTTCCGGCCGGCCTGAAGCTGGCCGAAGCCGTAGAACGCGCTCACCTTGTTGGCCTTGAACAGTGCCGCGATGCCGCCGGTGAACTGCTTCACGATCCTGTCTTTGCGACCGATCATGGTGCCGATGTCGATCGCGGCGTTCGGCGCACTGATGCCGTGCTCGGCGAAGATGTGGCCCATATTCCACCATTGACGGCTGGAATCCAGCAGCGCCTTCGACGGAATGCAGCCCACGCGCAGGCAGGTTCCGCCGAGGGCGGGCTTGCCGTCCTTGCCGAGTGCGGCGTCGATGCAGGCGGTCTTCAGGCCGAGCTGGGCGGCGCGGATCGCCGCGTGGTAGCCGGCGGGGCCGGCGCCGATCACGACGACGTCGAATTGTTCGGACATGCGGAGAGCCTCAGGGGCAGGAAAGGGTGGAGAGGAAAGAGGAGGGAGTGGGGCGCGCGAGGAGTCTGACTCTTTACTCCCCACTCGTTTCTCCGTCACAGACCCAACAGCATCCGATGCGGGTTCTCGAGCTGGTTTTTGATGTCCACCAGGAACTGCACCGCGTCCTTGCCGTCGATGATGCGGTGGTCGTAGCTGAGCGCGATGTACATCATCGGCGCGATCACGATCTGGCCGTTCTCGGCGATCGGCCTGTCCTTGATCGCATGCATCCCAAGAATCGCCGACTGCGGCGGGTTGACGATCGGCGTGCTCATCAGCGAGCCGAAGGTGCCGCCGTTGGTGATGGTGAAGGTGCCGCCCTGCAGGTCTTCGAGGCCGAGCTTGCCGTCGCGCGCCTTCTTGGCGTAGCCGGCGATGGCGGCCTCGACATCGGCGAAGCCCATGCGCTCGACGTTGCGCAGCACCGGCGTGACCAGGCCCTTGTCGGTGGACACCGCGATCGAGATGTCGGCATAGCCGTGGTAGATCACGTCGTCGCCATCGACCGAGGCATTGACGATCGGGAAGCGCTGCAGCGCATTGGCCGCGGCCTTGGCGAAGAAGCTCATGAAGCCGAGCTTGATGCCGTGCGTCTTCTCGAAGGCTTCGCCCTGCGCCTTGCGCATGGCCATCACCTCGCGCAGGTTGACCTCGTTGAACGAGGTCAGCATGGCGATCGAGTTCTTCGATTCCATCATCCGCTCGGCGATGCGCTTGCGCATGCGGGTCATCGGCACGCGCTCTTCCGGACGCGCGCCGCCGCCCTTGGCGAAGTGGACCAGGTCTTCCTTGGTCACCGCGCCGCGGCGGCCGCTGCCCGCGACCTCGGCGGGGTTGATGTTGTTCTGCGCGGCAAAGAACGCAGCACCCGGCGGCAGGCCGGCGTCGCTCTTCGCGGCCGGGGCGGGTGCGGCGGCCTTGACGGGCGCGGCAGTGGCAGGAGCAGCAGCCGGTGCAGCAGTGGCAGGTGCAGAAGCGGCAGCCACAGGGGCCGGAGCCGCGGCCACCGCTCCGGCTTCAACGATGATCAGCAGCTGGTCGGAGGTGACGGTGTCACCGACCTTGACCTTCAGTTCCTTGATGACGCCATCGACGGTGGAAGGCACTTCGAGCACGACCTTGTCGGTCTCGAGGTCGACCAGGTTCTCGTCGCGGCGGACCGCATCGCCCACCTTCTTGTGCAGGGCGGCGATGGTGGCGTCGGAGACGGATTCGGGCAGCGGCGGAACCTTGATTTCAGTGGCCATGGCGGGCGTTCTCGGTCGGAATTCGTGATTGGGGGTCGTGGGTTATTCGGCCGCCGCCAGTACCTGCGGGCCGACCAGCGCGGCTTCGAGCAGGGCAGCCTGTTCGATGTTGTGCTGGCTCAGGTGGCCGCAGGCCGGTGCGGCGGAGCGACCGCGGCCGGCGTAGCTCAGGGTCTGGCCCTTCTGCAGGCAGGCGTCGAGGTGGTGGCGGATCTGGTACCAAGCACCCTGGTTCTGCGGCTCTTCCTGGCACCAGATCACCTCCGCGGCCTTGCCGAAGCGTTTCAGCTCGGCGGTGAGCTCGGCGCGCGGGAAGGGGTAGAGCTGCTCGACGCGGACGAGGGCGACATCGCTGAGGCCGCGCTTCTCGGCGTCCTCGACGAGGTCGTAGTAGACCTTGCCACCACAGACGATCACACGCTTCGTCTTCTTGGCATCGGCGGCGCTGCTGTCGGGGATCAGGGTCTGGAAGCCGCCCTTTGCCAGATCATCCAGCGTGCTCACCGAGAGCTTGTGGCGCAGCATCGATTTCGGCGTCATGACCACGAGCGGCTTGCGCGCACCGCGCAGCATCTGCCGGCGCAGCATGTGAAAACTCTGCGCTGGTGTGGTCGGCGTGACCACCGCGATGTTGTGGTGGGCGCAAAGCTGCAGGAAGCGTTCGAGCCGGGCCGAGCTGTGCTCGGGGCCCTGGCCTTCGTAGCCATGCGGCAGGAACAGCACGAGGCCACAGAGACGGCCCCACTTGGCCTCGCCCGAGGTGATGAACTGGTCGATCACGACCTGGGCGCCGTTGGCGAAATCACCGAACTGGCCTTCCCAGAGGTTGAGCGTGGTCGGCTCGGCGGTGCTGTAGCCGTATTCGAAGGCCATCACCGCCTCTTCGGAGAGCAGTGAATCGACGACCACCGCATGCTCGGGGTTCGAGACCAGTTCGCGCAGCGGCATGAACGCCTCGCCGGTGGTCTGGTCGTGCTGCACGGCATGGCGATGGAAGAAGGTGCCGCGGCCGGCGTCCTGGCCGACGAGCCTGAGCTTGAAGCCCTCCTTCAGCAGGGTGGCGTAGGCCAGATTCTCGGCGAAGCCCCAATCCATCGGCAGCTCCCCCGCCGCCATTTTGCGGCGGTCCTCGTAGACCTTGGCCACGCGCGGGTGCAGCTTGCGGCTCTCGGGCACGGCATTGATCTGCGTGGCCAGCGCGTCGAGCGTCTTGCGCGCCACGGCGGTCTTGACCTCGTCGTTCAGTGAGCCCTTGAAGTAGGGCGACCAGTCGACGCTGACGCTGTCCTTGGCGGCGCTGGTGACATCGGCCGTCACTTCGCCCTTGTCGAGTTTGGCGCGGTAGGCATCCACCATGGCCTTGGCCTCCTCGGCGGCGAGCACGCCGGCTTCGGCCAGACGCTGCGCGTAGAGCTCGCGCGTGGTCTTGCGGGCGCGGATGTTCTGGTACATCAGCGGCTGCGTGGCCGCCGGCTCGTCGGCCTCGTTGTGGCCGTGGCGGCGGTAGCAGACGAGGTCGATGACCACGTCGCGCTTGAAGGTCTGCCGGAAGTCGAAGGCGAGCTGCGCGCAGAAGGCCACGGCTTCCGGGTCGTCGCCGTTGACATGCAGCACCGGCGCGCCGACGATCTTCGCCGGGTCGGTGCAGTACAGCGTCGAGCGGGTGTCGTCCGGGCGGTGGGTGGTGAAGCCGACCTGGTTGTTGATGACGATATGGATCGTGCCGCCGACCGCGAAACCACGCGCCTGCGACATCTGGAACAGCTCCATGATGACGCCCTGGCCGGCGAAGGCCGAATCGCCATGGATCAGCACCGGCACCACCTTGGCGCGCTCCTTGTCCTCGCGGCGCATCTGCCGCGCCCGCACCGAGCCGGCCACCACCGGGTCGACGATCTCGAGGTGCGAGGGGTTGAAGGCCAGGGCGATGTGCAGCGGGCCACCGGGTGTTGCGATGTCGGCCGAGAAGCCCATGTGGTACTTGACGTCGCCGGAGTGCGCCGGATCGTCGGGATGGTCGAAGCGGCCCTCGAACTCGGCGAACAACTTGGCCGGCGGCTTGCCCAGCGTGTTGACCAGCACGTTGAGGCGGCCACGGTGGGCCATGCCGATCACCATGTCCTTGACGCCGTTGCCACCGGCGCGCCGCACCAGCGCATCCATCGCCGGGATCAGTGCATCACCGCCTTCCAGCGAGAAACGCTTCTGGCCGACGTACTTGGTGTGCAGGTAGCGCTCCAGACCTTCGGCCGCCGTGGTGCGCTCGAGGATACGGATCTTTTCCTCCTTCGAGAAGCCGAACTGGCCGGCGGCCTTCTCCAGACGCTCCTGCATCCAGTGGCGCTGGTGGGCGTCACTGATGTGCATGAACTCGGCGCCGATGACGCCGGAGTAGGTGGTGCGGAGCTTGCCCAGCAGGTCCTTGAGCTTGAGTTTCGCCGGGCCGAAATAGGTGATGGCCGGGAACTCGGTGTCGAGGTCGGCCGGGGACAGGCCGTGGAAGTCGAGTTCCAAGTCCGGGGCGTCCGGCGTGCCGGCCATGCCGAGCGGATCGAGCGTGGCACCGAGGTGGCCGCGCGAGCGGTAGGCCGTCACCAGCTTGCTCACCGCCATCTGCTTCTTCGCGGCCGCCTCGTCGATGCCGCCGCCGAGGCCCTTGGCGGCGAGCATGCCGGCCACCTGCACGCGCGCCATCGCCTCCGAGTGCGGCACGTCGGCGCTGCCGCCGAAGCCGTCGAAGTAGGTTTTCCATTTCGGATCGACCGAGGCCGGGTCGCGGAGGTACTGCTCGTAGAGCTCTTCGATGAAGGCGGCGTTGCCGCCGGAAAGCTGGGAGGACTGGGCGAAGGTCTTGAGGAGGCTGGCCACGGCGATCCTGGTTGCGTGCAAGTGATTGATTGCAAACGGAGCGCGGGCACAAGCCCGCGAAACGACGCCAGATTATAAACGCTCAGGCGGGGAATGGGGCTTGACACGGCCCTTGTGTATTTGTCTATTGATACACATGGATGCTTCGCTGTTCCTGATTGCCCCCGCATCGCCCGATCCGATCTATCGCCAGATCGTCGAGCAGGTGCGGCGTTTCGTCGCCGCCGGCCAGCTCCGCATCGGCGAGGGCTTGCCCTCGGTACGCGGGATGGCCGAACACCATGCAGTCAATCCGATGACCGTGAGCCGTGCCTACAGCCAGCTGGAAGGCGAGGGTGTGCTCGAGCGTCGCCGGGGCGTGGGCATGGTGGTTGCCGCCGCGCGCGGTGCCGGCCTGACCGCCGATGAGCGGCTGCGCCTGCTCGAACCGCGACTGCGCGACGTGATCCGCGAAGCCGGCGATCTCGGCCTCGCCGCCGGTCCGGTCTGCGAGCGGCTGCATGCCTTGTTTCTGAGCCCTCTGCCGAAGACGCGACCGCTCAAATCCCCAGCGCGCGCAGCTCGCTGAGCTCGCGGGCGCGCTCCCAGCGCCGGTCGAAGGCCTGCGCGAGCTGCCGCGCGCGGGCCGGGCCGTCGAGGCAGGCCGTGCCCTCGAAACGGGTGGCCAGCGGCCGGAACACGTAGGCCGTCTCGTCGGCCACGAGGCAGGCCTCGGCGACCTGGCGGTCCTCGGGATCGACGGGGGTGCGCAGCGCGAACACCGAGCTGAGCCGCTGTGCGAGGGGCAACAGGGCATGGCCCTCGGCGCGCAGGCGCTCGGGTTCGATCACCAGCACACGCACACTCGGGCCGCGGCCCGTTGTGGCGAAGCCGCGGATGGCGTCGAGAAGCGCGGGATGCGCGTACAGGGTGGCTTCGAGGTCGCGGGTGAGTACGCGCAGTTCGCGGCGTGCGCGGCCGATCACCGCCACGCTGTGTTCGCGCACATCGAGTTCGCTGGCAAGTTCGACGGGCAGCGCAGCCTCGCTGCGGCGGGTGCGAATGGCGTGGGCGGCGTGGGCGGCATCCGGACCGTCCAGCGGCCTGCGCATCGTCCGGTGCGGAATGCCGGCTTCCTCGAAAGCCTCGCCGTAGGCCTCGAAGCCGTGCGCGGCGTAGAAGCCCAGGGCATGGGTCTGGGCGTGCAGCGTCACCTCGGGCAAGCCGCGCGAGCGGGCGGCGTCGACCAGGGCATCGAGCAGGGCGGCCCCCACACCGCGACCGCGCCATTCCGGCAGCACGGCCATCCGGCCGATCTTGCGCTCCGGCGTCAGCCGCCCGGTGCCGATCGGCCGGTTGGTCGCGTCGCGCGCGATCAGATGCAGGCATTGCGGGTCGAGTTCGTCCCATTCCTCGTCGATGGGCACCTGCTGCTCGATGACGAAGACCGTTTCCCGCACGGCGCGCAGGTCGGCGAAATCGACCGTGTAATCGGCGGGTTCAACGCGGAAGTCGGCGGTGATCATCGGAGGCCTCCCGGTGGATGGACGCCAGCGTAGCGCCGGCGACCGGCCACCGTCAGCCCTTGCGTCCTGGTGCGCGTGGCTTCTTCGCTGCGACCACGCGGTAATGCCCCAGCGCCGCGAGGGCCACGACCGCCTCGCGGGCGTGTTCGTCGAGCTGGCCCCAGATGGCGGCGTTGAGGGTGTGGTGGCGGCAGAGCAGGGCGGCGTCTTTCGCACGCAGGCCCTCGATGTCGCTGCCGGTGACGAACCACATCGCCCGGGTCTTGCCGACGCGCAGCCAAGCCACCCGCGAGAACGGATGGCGTTGCACCACGCCACCGGCGGCCAAGGCATCGTCGAACGCGCTGCGGGTCGGGGCCTTCTTCGGCGGCTGCAGGTCGCCGGAAGCGCGGTAGCGGGTGATGAAGCGGCCGAACCAGCGGCGCAGCAGGATGTCGTCGGCCTCGGCGTCCGGTGAACCACTCTGGCTGCCGGCGGCACCCGCGACCATGCCGCCCAGCGTCGCGCGCACGCGGTCCAGCGCGGCTTCGTCGATCTCGTAGGCATCGGCCGGCGCGGTGAGGTCGGGGTCGGCGTAGCGCGCCTTCTCCCCGGCGCGGCTCGCCAGCTCGAGTGCGAAATCCTCGATCAGCTCGGCCTTGGCCGGCGCCCGCATGCCCAGCGAGAAGGTGAGGCAGGGATCGAGCGCCACGCCGTGGTGGCCGAGACCGGGCGGCAGGTAGAGCAGATCGCCGGGGCCGAGCGTCCATTCGTGGCTCGGTGTGAACGTTTTCAGCAGCTTGATCGGCGCGTCCTCGCGGAACTCGACGCACTGCGCGGGGTCGGCGTCGATCTGCCAGTGCCGTCGGCCCATGCCCTGCAGCAGGAACACGTCGTACTGGTCGATGTGCGCGCCGACCGAGCCGCCCTTGACGGCGAAACTGATCATCACGTCATCGATGCGCCAGCGCGGCAGGAACGGAAAGGCATCGATCAGCGCGCGCACCTCCGGGTCCCACTTGTCGACGTCCTGCACCAGCAGGGTCCAGTCGCGCTCGGGCACGCGGTCGAAGCGGTCCTCGGGCAGTGGGCCGGTTTCCACGCTCCAGCGGTCTTTCTTGCGGTTCCACAGGATCAGCCGTGAGAGTGCTGTCGCCTGCAAGGACAGCGCGCCGAGGTCATCCGGGCTGATCGGGCTTGCGAAGCCCGGAAACGCATTGCGGATCAGCAGCGGACGCTTCTGCCAGTAATCGCGCAGGAAATCCGCCACCGGCATGCCGAGTGGGCCTTGGCCGCGGGCGTCGATCTCGATGGGCAGTGGGGTGGTGGCGGTGCGTGTCATGGTCTGCTGTCGTGGCGGCGGGGTGGAGCCTGCGATCAGACCGTTTTCGCCAGCGCTTCGGCGCAGCCGGTGTAGCGCGCCGGGGTGAGTTCCAGCAGGGCGCGCTTGGCTTCGTCGGGCAGGTCGAGGCCGGCGATGAAAGCCCGCATCGACAGGGCGTTGATCGCCTGACCGCGGGTCAGTACCTTCAGCTGCTCGTAGGGGTTCGGCAGGCCGTGACGGCGCATCACCGTCTGCACGGCTTCGGCCAGCACTTCCCAGTTGGCTTCGAGGTCCTCGGCCAGCCGCGCTGGGTTCACCTTGAGCTTGCCGATACCGCGATCAAGCGCATCGAAGGCCACCACGGTGTGGCCCCAGGCGGTGCCGAGTGCACGCAGCACGGTGGAGTCGCTGAGGTCGCGCTGCCAGCGGCTGATGGGCAGCTTGGCGCCGAAGTGCTCGAACAGCGCATTGGCGATGCCGAGGTTGCCTTCGGCGTTCTCGAAGTCGATCGGGTTGACCTTGTGCGGCATGGTCGAGCTGCCGACCTCACCGTCCTTCAGGGCCTGCTTGAAGTAGCCGAGCGAGATGTAGCCCCAGGTGTCGCGGGCGAAGTCGATCAGGATGGTGTTGATGCGGCGCTGCGCATCGCCCAGTTCGGCGATGAAGTCGTGCGGCTCGATCTGCGTGGTGTAGGCATTGAAGTGCAGGCCCAGCGACTCGACGAAGCCTTGCGCCAGGCGCGGCCAGTCGACGTTCGGGTACGCGGAAAGATGGGCGTTGTAGTTGCCCACCGCGCCGTTGATCTTGCCGAGGATCTCGACCTGCGCCAGTTGCTGGCGCTGGCGCTTGAGGCGTGCCACCACGTTGGCCAATTCCTTGCCCAGGGTCGTCGGGCTGGCGGTCTGGCCGTGCGTGCGCGAGAGCATCGGCTCGTCGGCGTAGGCGTAGGCCAGCTTCTTCAGCGTCTCGATGAGGCCGTCGAGCTGGGGCAGCAACACTTCGTCACGGGCCTGCTTGAGCATCAGCGCGTAGCTGAGGTTGTTGATGTCCTCGGAGGTGCAGGCGAAGTGCACGAACTCGAGCGCGGCCTTGAGCTCGGCGTTCTCCGAGAGCTTCTCCTTCAGGAAGTACTCGACCGCCTTGACGTCGTGGTTGGTGCTGCGCTCGATCGCCTTGACCCGTGCGGCATCGTCCACCGAGAAGCCGTCGGCCAGCCGCTGCAGCAGCGAGGCCGCGGCTTCCGAAAACGGCGGCAGCTCGGCGATGCCTTCCTCCGCCGAGAGCGCCAGCAGCCAGGCGATCTCCACGCAGACGCGGGCACGGATCAGGCCGTACTCGGAGAAGATCGGCCGCAGCGCATCGACCTTGGCCGCGTAGCGGCCATCGAGCGGGGAGAGGGCGGTGAGGGCGTGGGACATGGCCGGTACGGGCTTGCGGGAGGCGGAGCGGGGCCGCGGGAAGCGGCTATTCTACCCGTCGGCTCAATAGTGGTAGCGGAGCTGGGCGATCTGCAGCTCGTCGCCGACCACCCGGTAGACGAAGCGGTGCTCCCCGTCGATCCGGCGTGACCACCAGCCGGCGAGGGCATGCTTCAGCGGCTCCGGCTTGCCGATTCCCACGAAGGGCGTCCGCATGGCTTCCTTGATCAGCACGTTGATGCGTTCGATCCGCTTCCGGTCGTGCTTGAGCCAATGTTGGTAGTCGTCCCACGCCTCATCGGAAAAGACCAGCTTCACTCCGCAAGTTTCCGTGCCTTGCCGTTGCCGATCTCCAGAGCCTGCGTTGCTGCCAGCAGGCGACGGGCGTTCTTCGGACTGCGCAGCAGGTGGGCGGACTCCTCGAGCGCGTTGAACTCCTCGAGCGACATCATGACCACGGCCTGCTCGCCGTTGCGGGTGATGATCAGGGGCTCGCGCTGCTCGCAGACCCGGTTCATCGTCTCGGCGAGTTTCGCGCGGGCGGTGGTGTAGGTGAGGGTGTCCATGACGGGCTCCAATGTGTACAGGAAACTGTACGACTTCGGTGCGCAGACGGCAATCGGGAAGCCTCGCATTCTTGCGTAGGATGGAAGCCCCGTTCAGGAGTGCACCCATGCCCGCCACCCGCATCGAACGCGACAGCCTGGGCGAGCTTGCCGTCCCCGCCGATGCGCTCTGGGGCGCGCAGACGCAGCGCGCCGTCGAGAACTTTCCCGTCTCCGGCTGGCGCATGCCGCGTGGCTTCATCCGCGCCCTGGGCCTGGTCAAAGCGGCGGCCGCAGAAGCCAACACCGGCCTTGGCCTGCTCGACGTGGCCCGCGGCGAGGCGATCCGCGATGCGGCGCTGAAGGTCGCCGCCGGCCTGTTCGACGCCGCCTTTCCGGTCGATGTGTTCCAGACCGGCTCCGGCACCTCGAGCAACATGAACGCCAACGAGGTGATCGCCAGCCTCGCGCTTTCGTCCGGCGCGGTCCGGGTGCACCCCAACGACCACGTGAATCTCGGGCAAAGCTCGAACGACGTGGTGCCGACCGCCATCCAGGTCGGTGCGGTGCTGGCCCTGCGCGAGCAGCTGCTGCCCGCTCTCGAACACCTGCGCCTAACCATCCAGCAGCGGGCGCACGAGCACGCCGGCACGGTGAAGACCGGCCGCACCCACCTGATGGACGCGATGCCGCTGACGCTCGGGCAAGAGCTTTCGGCCTGGGCCAGCCAGGTCGGCCATGCGGCCGAACGGCTGCGGGATGCCGAGCGCCGCCTGCATGCACTGCCGCTGGGTGGCACCGCGATCGGCACCGGCATCAATGCGCATCCACAGTTCGCCGAACGCGCCTGCGCCGAGTTGGCGCGGCTGTCGAACGTGCCGTTCAAGCCCGCGGCCAATCCTTTCGCGGGCATCGCCGCGCAGGATGGCGCGGTCGAGCTTTCCGGCCAGCTCAATGGGCTGGCCATCGTGCTGATGAAGATCAGCAACGACCTGCGCTGGATGAACTCCGGGCCGCTGGCAGGCCTCGGAGAAATCGAGTTGCCGACGCTGCAACCCGGCAGCTCGATCATGCCGGGCAAGGTCAACCCGGTGATCCCCGAGGCCGTGGCCATGGTCGCCGCGCAGCTGATGGGCATGCACACCACGATTTCGATCGCCGGGCAGAGCGGCAACTTCCAGCTCAACGTGATGCTGCCGGTGATCGCCCACAACCTGTTCTGGGCCATCGAGCTCGGCACCAACGCCGTGCGCCTGCTCGCCGACCGCGCCATCGCTGGTTTCAAAGTGCGTGAAGACCGTCTGCAGGAGGCGCTGGCCCGCAACCCCATGCTCGTGACCGCATTGAACCCGCTGATCGGCTACGAGAAGGCCGCGGCGATCGCCAAGAAGGCCTACGCCAGCGGGCGTCCGATCCTCGATGTGGCCGTCGAGGAGACCGGGTTCGAGCGCGAAGTGCTGGCGAAGCGGCTCGATCCCTTGGCGCTGACCAAGGGCGGGATCGTATCCTGAACGGAGGCGATCCTCATCAACTGCAAAGTGGGTCGAAAATCGTCCAACAGGTCGCATCCGCTCGGTTCACGTATTTGGTGCCTTATCGCCCGACGAACTTGGCCCTCGGGGAGATAGTCGCTCATAGACTTGGCTACCGAGCCATCCTGATACCAGTTCCTGCAGATCGGGTTTGCCCATGTAATTGGTGAACAGCTCCTCGTTCAGCTCCATCCGCTCGATGAACAGTGATTCCAGCACCTGCCGGAACACCAGCTGGAACTTGTCCAGTGAATTGACCGCGGCGGCCTTCCGTAGAGTCTCGCTCTGGCTGGCCGCCTCGGCGATCTGGTCAAAGAACAGCTGATCCGCTTCGTTGAGTTCGCCGCCAAAGCGCTCGTTGATGATGTCGATCAGGCGCGAAAGTGAAACGTGCTCTTCCCGCACCATGCCGGTGCCCACCTCGCGAGGGCCGTCCAGTGGTTTGGAGTAACCCTCGTTCAGGCTGATTGAGCCTTCACTGATCTTCTGCAGGCGGTAGTAGTCGAGTTCGACCTCCTCGTCGAACTGGTAGCCCGGCCCGCTCTTGCGCTTGGGCAGCTTTAGTGCGAGATGGCGCAGGTAGGTGAACAGCTTTTCGAGGTCACTGTCTTGGTAAGGGATCACCTGGCTCAGGAAGCTGTAGAGATTACGGAAGGCCTGCATCTTGCCGCGCCATAGCTCCGCTTCCTCGTCTTCCGTGTTCTGCAATTGCACGAAACGCGCAACCGCCCGGTCCAGAATCGCATTCATCGTCTTGTGGTCACCGGGGCTCTGCCGGCGCTTCGGCGCAAAGAAAACGCGCGCGAACTCGGCCACCTCGGTTTGCAGGAAAATGCCCGAGGCATCGAGCTCGGCCTTCACCTCATAGAGCTTGTCGGGATCGACCTGCTCGCCCATCACCGAGCCTTCGTAGTATTGGCGGAACGCCTCCTGGATTTCGGCCGGATCATTGACGAAGTCGAGTACAAAGGTGTCGTCTTTGAGCGGGTGGGTCCGGTTCAGACGCGACAGCGTCTGCACGGCCTGAATGCCCGCCAAGCGCTTGTCAACGTACATGGTGTGCAGCAGCGGCTGGTCGAAGCCGGTCTGGTATTTCTCGGCCACCAGCAGCACGCGGAATTCCGGCTTGGCGAAGGTGTCGGGCAGCTCCTTTTCCTTGATGCCACCATTCATCTCGACCTCGGTGTAGGACTTCTCCGGGATCTTGTCGTCGTCCACCGTGCCCGAGAACGCCACCAGGCTCCTGATCGGGTAGCCCTTCTCTTGGATGTAGCGGTCGAACTCCTGCTTGTAGCGCACGGCCTCCAGCCGCGAGCCGGACACCACCATCGCCTTGGCGTGACCGCCGATCTTATGTCGGGTGAAGTGCTGGAAATGCTCGATCATCACCTCGGTCTTTTGGCCGATATTGTGCGGGTGCAGCCGCATGAAACGGGCCAGCGCCTTGGCCGCCCTCTTGCGCTCGACGTTGGGGTCGTCCTCGGCCTTCTTGATCAGCTTGTAATAGGTCTTGTAGGTAACGTAGCTCTTGAGCACGTCCTCGATGAAGCCTTCCTCGATGGCCTGGCGCATGGTGTAGCGGTGGAAGGGCTCGCCGCCCCGGCCAAAGATCGCCAGCGTCTTGTGCTTGGGCGTGGCGGTAAAGGCAAAGAAGCTCATGTTCGGCTGCTTGCCGCGCTTGGCCATGCAGCGGAACAGGCGCTCCAGCTCCACCTCGCCTTCCTCCTCGGCCATCTCCTGCGCCTTCTTGCGCAACTCGGCGCCGCCCAGCACGCCTTTCAATTCCGTGGCCGTCTCGCCCGACTGCGAGCTGTGGGCCTCATCAATGATCACGGCATACTTGCGCGTGGGCAGGTGGCTCTTGCTGCCTTCCCCGCGCTCCTCGCTCAGTTTGGTCAGCTGCCCGGACACGAAGGGGAATTTCTGTAGCGTGGTGATGATGATCGGCACCCCGGCTTCCAGCGCTTCTGCGAGCTGGCGCGAGTCCTCATCGATCTTCTGCACCACGCCCTGGCGGTGATCGAACTGGTAGATGGTGTTCTGCAACTGGCGGTCGAGCACCACGCGGTCGGTAATGACCACTACGCTGTCGAACAGCCGCTCATCACGTTCGTTGTGCAGGCTGGAAAGGCGATGCGCCAGCCAGGCGATGGTGTTGCTCTTGCCGCTGCCCGCGGAATGCTCCACCAGATAGTTGTGCCCCACGCCTTCGCTTGCGGCGGTCGCCACCATCTGGCGCACGGCCTGCAACTGGTGATAGCGCGGAAAGATCAAGCTTTCCTTGCGTACTTTCTTGCCCTCGTCCGTGGTCTTCTCTTCCACATCCAGATGCAGGAAGCGGGCAAGCATATCGAGCAGGCTGTCGCGTTGCAGCACCTCTTCCCACAGGTAGGCCGTCTTGTAGTTGCGCCCCTCTTGGTCGGGCGGGTTGCCGGCGCCGCCGTCCATGCCCCGGTTGAAGGGTAGAAAGTACGTCGAAGAACCGGCCAGGCGCGTGGCCATGTGGGCCTCTTCGGTATCGACCGCAAAGTGCACCAAGGTGCGCTTGGTGAACACGAAGATCGGTTCACGCGGGTCACGGTCGTGGCGGTACTGGTGGATGGCATTGGCTACCGTCTGGCCACTCAGTGGGTTCTTGAGCTCCAGCGTCACCACCGGGATGCCGTTGACCGACAGCACCACATCCAGTGACCTTTCCGACTTCGGGCTGAAGTGCAGTTGGCGGGTGAGCCCCAGCCGATTGGCCTGATAGCGCGCCTCCAGCTCCGGGTTCAGGCCGTGAGCCGGGCGGAAGAAGGCGACGCGCAGCGTGCGGCCGAAGCACTTGAAGCCGTGACGCAGGATGGCCAGGGTGCCATGGGTGTCCAGCCATTTGCACAGCGATTCCAGCACTCGCGCGCCGGTCTGCTCGCCGTGCAGCGCCTCCAGTTTTTCCCACACCTTGCCCTGGGTGGCACGGATGAAGGCCAAGGCCTCATCCGGGAAGATCGCCCGCTCGCGGTCGAAGCCCTTGGCATCGACCCGCGTGTATCCCTCACCCAGCAGGACCGCCTCGATGGCGGTTTCGAACGCGGCTTCACTGGTGCGTTTCATGGCGCGCTTCCTGCCGCTGCAAAACAGGATTGCACCAACTTGCAGAAGCCAGCCAACTTCAGATCGTCTATCTGATTGGTGGTGTAGCAATACAGAAGATGCTGAGGTTTTCTGTGGCTCGAGCCCGGTGGCGTCACACCGAGGTAATCTTCGAGATCCTTCGGTATCGTGGTGACCGAACGCGTAAAGTCCGCGCTCTTGGAATCTGCAATCAGTTGATTGAGTTCCTGGTGCTCGTTCGCATGTTTGTCGTCATCGTGCAGCGCCGCATGAGTCACGCCGAGGCTACTCAGCAGATTCATGAAGCGGTGAATGTTGTACTTGCCGAGACAGTCGAGGACATATGTGCCTTGGGGCAAGGTGAGCTTGCCATCATCCAGCAGGCGGTTGATTAACGCTGTCTCGCTTGGACCTTCGACAAGCAGTACATGCTGAGCGAAAAGCATCCCCGCCCGGTCGGGGTTGAGCCACAGGAAGTATTTCACCGCTTCCATTTCAGGCTTGAGGTCATCCTCCTGCATGGTCTTCTGCACCTTGGGGTACTTGGCGGCGACCTGCTGGATAGCCTGATTAGCATCAACGACGCTGTTCCATTGCGCCTTGTCTATCTGGAAGGTGGATACGACTCCATCTGCCCGTCGCGCCCGAATGATGGCCGGAATCCGCATGGCATTTCTGCTCACGAAGTGCGTGGAGTGGGTAGTGCAGACGATTTGCCAGTCAGCCGTCTCGCTGACCGTGATCAGATTGCGCGCCAAGTCTTCCTGTTGCGGAGGATGCAGGAATGCCTCCGGCTCTTCAAAGAGCACCAGGTTCAGGGAAGGTGCGAAGTCCTTTGCTTTCTTCGAGACTTTCTGAGGCACGTATTTTGTGCCAAGCTGAATCAGCGAATAGATGAAGTGACGCTGGAACCCGGATCCAAAGTACTCGACACCTTGCGGCTTATCGTGGTGATTGTCCCGGACATCCCACCCGAGCATGGACTTGATGATCTCTGCCGTGGATGGTGCCGTGAACTTGAGATTGAAGTTTGTCTGCCACGGGGCCAGCAGTGCGTTCAGGTCATTCTCGAAGTTCGAGAGAGAGCGCTTATCCTGGGTCTCGATGGCTCGAACACTCCCGGCAAACGCTGAAACGCTGTTCGTCAAGGTCTTATAGGCGTCGCTCGCCTCCACCACATCCGACATGATATTGGTGATCAGATCACGCAGTGCCGATGGACCGCTGAGCTTGGTGTGTTCATCGACCTTGCTGATGGCCGGGATGTAGATTAAATCACCGAACTTCCCGCTCTGGACATTCTTCGCGCCATAGAACGGCTCATTCGACAGGCTACCGTCAGACTGGTATCCAAGAATCGATCCAGCAGCATTTTTGCCGCCATGCAGCTTTTCGCTGGTCTGGAAATATTTTCGAACCTTCAGTGTCTTGTTCTGGGTCTGGTATTCATCCTTCAGGGAGTCGTGCTCCTCGTCCGTAAGCGAGAACGTCAGCTCCACCCACGATTCCTGGTCAGCCGCGCCCTTGAGCGGGAAATCGGCCTCCATCTTGAACTTGAATCCGTCCTTCTCGTAGAAGGCCCGGATGCAGTCGATGATGGTGCTCTTGCCGGAATTGTTCGCACCCACCACTAATGCGTAGGGGTGGAATTCCATGGAGGCGTCGATGATGCCTCGGAAGTTATGGATGGACACATGTGTCAGTTTCACAAGGCGACCTCCCTGTAAGGTTCGGGCTCTTTGGTATCCATCTCTTGCAGCGAGATCTGGCCGGTGACGGCGGCGGTGATCAGCGCAGCGCGGCGTTCGGTCAGCAGGCGCAGCGAGTCTCGCAGTGCCCCGCGGAGCGTCTCAAGCCGCGAATACCTGACTGCCAGGAAATTTTGGATTGCGAGCTGCTCGCTTACCGGCGGCAATGGAACGGGAAGCTCCTTGATGTTCGATCCAGATATCGATGCAAGATTGGTCGAGCGCTTAGCGCGGCTCTCGAAATAGCGCTTTGCCTGGAGCGTCGATGTCCAAAGCGCGAGCCAATCGGAATCAACAGAATGTGGCCTGACAGCAAAGACGTGGTTCTGATGAAGGCAAGGCGAAATCTCATCTCGCCAAACACAGCCCCTGCCGAGCTTGTCGATGTCACCTCCCTCGTTCATCAGGACATCGCCATATGCCAGAAGGTTCGATGCGGCCTCTGAGGCGGGCACCTCAACTGTCAATACGTCGTCCAGCTTGAGGTACCCATCCTGTACGTTTGCGACACGTAGGTAGGGATACTCCAACAAGTCGCCGGAGTACTGCTTGCCCAGTGTCAATCCGCCTCGAACCTCGGCAAGCTGCTTTAGGCGTTGCAAACCCCAATGCGCCGGAATCTCGCCCAGCCATTCCTGGCCGGAGGGTTTGAGTGGGATGTTGGGATCAAGGCCGCGGGTGACGACGCGGCTGATGAGGGCGGCGCGTTTTTCTTCCAGCAGCGTTAGCATGCGTTCCTTCTCGGCGATCAGCCCGTCGATGCGGGCGGTTTCGCGGTCGAGGTAGTCGGCGATGAGGCGCTGGACATCATGGCTGGGGAAAGGCAGATGATGCTGGCGGAGGACATCGGGTGACACTCGCTTGAGGCCGCCTGCGCCAGTCATCGACGCTTCGCCGTCTTGTTTGAACGTCGAGGACTGGAAATAGTAGAAAAGAAATCTGCGCTCAGCCGCAGTTGGGCGGATCACGAATAATTCAGAGCTACCAAACCCTTTGCCTCCTGCAAGGTCATCGGCTATCGCAATGTTACCGTTCTCAAAGCAGGGCGTGACCTTCGCCAGAACAATATCGCCATCCTCGAAGGCGGTGTACGAGGATCCGTACTTCGAGAACTTGTCCGTATTCGGGATGAAATACCCACTCTTGACCCTGTCCATTGGCAGAAAGGTGAGGTCTTCATCCTCATCAAGTCCATCGAAAGCAACCGACGGATTCAACTCGCACACATAGCGTAGCGGGATGGTCTCCCATACCTGTGGGTGTGGGTCGCCGCTGCTCACTCCGCCACCTCCCGCAGCAGCTCAAGAATCCGCTGCTCCACCGCGGCCAGCTCGGCATCGATCTCGTGCAGCGGGCGCGGCGGCTGGTACTGGAAAAACACGCGGTTGAAGTTGATCTCGTAGCCCACCTTGCCGATGCCGCCGTCCTGCTCGTCCAGCGTCTCGCGGTCGATCCGGGCATCAGGCACGCAGGGCCGCACCTCCCTCATGCTGTGGCCAGTGGTGGTCGTGCCGCCAGTCAAGCAACGATCAAGCAACGAGGGTCTCATAATCCATTGATTTATATGGCTAATTGATGCGGTTCTGGCCATCTTGGATCAGCCAGTCAAGCAACGGTCAAGCAATGCGATCAGGATCATCGCGCCCACCGCGGCAGGTACTTGCGGGCCCGGCTGCCGACGGTGTCGTCGTGGCAGACGATCAGCCCGGCTGCGATGGTGTCCTTGATCACCCGCGACACCATCGAGCTGTTTTTCTCATTGATGCCAAAGCGCTCGCGCAGGGTCGCGTTGGTCATGTCGTCGCGCTGCACATAACGCAGGCAGGCATGCAGATAACAGGCACGCACCCGATCCGTCTTGTCCATGTCGCGGAACTCGCGGTGAGCGAACAGCACGGCGCGGGTGTGCTCGTCGGTGGTTTCGAACAATGGTGCGGGCAGTTGGTAGAACTCGGTCTGGGAGACCACCTTGTCGACGCCGCTGCCGCGCTCCTCGCAAACGCCGATGCGGCGCATCAACGAGGCCAGCGCCTCGTTGCGCGACCGGGGTGGGCTGTCGAGAAACCGGTGCGTCTGCACCAGCGGCAGGCCGGGATTGGTGATCTCCATGCGGTCGGCGAAGATCTCCACCATCGGGCCGGTGCCAGACAGGTGGAAATCCTGATGGATCATCGCGTTGGCAATCAGCTCGCGAATGGCCAGCGACGGGAACATCGGGACTTGCTTGCGCAAGGCACGACCAATGACCTCGTTGCTTGGCAAAAGCCCGGTGACGAAGTCGATCAGACCCTGGAAGCCGGTGGCATACCCTTTGCCGCCTTCCCGCTCACGGACGGTTTCGACGCGACTGGTGCCCCTGTACAGCACCACGCGCACCGCCTTGCGCTGCAGCGTGTGGAACTCGGCCAGCCGCCTAGCGAACAGGATGGCGCCCAGGTTGGTGATGTTCCATCGCTCCGCTGCCTGAGCGACCAGACCGTCGCTGGCCAGTGCGGCCAGGACGGCTTCACGGCCTTCGGGCAGGGGCTGGCCCAGCAACTCGAAGTAGGCCGGATAATCGAGCAGCCGCAGGACCTCGTCACCTGAAATCTTCTCGGCGGCAACCTCGCGCTCGAACGGCGTCTGATCGAACACGCGCCAAAGCTCGCGCTCCTTCTCCGGAAAATCCTTGAGCTTCTTCTTGTAGGAGCCGATGCGGATGAACTCGACGTTCTTGAACTGCACCGGATGGCGGAACGCCGCACCAATCTCCATCAGGACGACGCGCTGATCGCTGGCCTCGAACACATGGAAGCGGAAGTTGATCCTGGGCGAGAGCAGTCGCAGCAACCAGCTCTCAAGTTCTTCGTTACCGACCTTGGCCGACGCAGGGTCGAAACTTGTGCCGACCACGTCATGCGTGCCGTCATCGATCCCCCACACCAGATAGGCCTGAACCTTGCCGGCCAACGCTGCGGCATTCGACAGTGCCGAGAGGTATTCGCCGATCTCCTCCGGATCAGCGTTGTCGTGCTTGAACTCGACCCAGTCCGCCTCTTGCGGGAGCTTGCGCAACTCGGCCAGCAAACTGCGGAGTTCGGCGAGTCGACGATCCTCACTCACTCCGTCACCTCCCGCAGCAGCTCAAGAATCCGCTGCTCTACCGCGGCCAGCTCCGCATCGATTTCGTGCAGCGGGCGCGGCGGCTGGTACTGGAAGAACACGCGGTTGAAGTTGATCTCGTAGCCCACCTTGCCGATGCCACCGTCCTGCTCGTCCAGCGTCTCGCGGTCGATCCAGGCATCGGGCACGTAGGGCCGCACTTCACGCAGCACGTAGCTGACGATGTCTGCTTTCAGCGGGATGTTCTCGGCATCCTTGAGCGCTGGGTCTGGCTCGTACTCGACGTGTTTGCCCTTGCCGTCGGTGTGCAGGCCCAGCAGGGCATGAAGCCCTTCCTTCGAGATGTCGGTGGGCAGGGTCTGGGCGGGGAACAGGGCGGCGCGGTCCAGCGGCTCGA
>Ga0207951_100062_pt1 | contig 90640 bp, 89 predicted proteins | sample Subbio12Aug_8Bad_FD_184830 | JGI IMG/M metagenome (GOLD analysis project Ga0207951, IMG submission 184830) | Serpentinite rock and fluid subsurface biosphere microbial communities from McLaughlin Reserve, California, USA - CR12Aug_8Bad (SPAdes) | ecosystem: Environmental > Terrestrial > Deep... | reverse complement strand
GCCGACCTCGCCTTCGACAACGACGTCGAGGCGATCCTGATGCTGCGGCGCTTCTTCAACTACCTGCCGCTCAACAACCGCGAGCCGCCGCCGGTGCGCCCCAGCGGCGACCCGGCCGAGCGGCTCGACCCCAGCCTCGACACGCTGGTGCCCGACCACCCGAACCAGCCCTACGACATCAAGGAGCTGATCCTCAAGGTCGTCGACGACGGCGACTTCTTCGAGCTGCAGCCCGACCATGCCAGGAACATCGTGATCGGCTTCGGCCGCATGGACGGCCGTCCGGTGGGCATCGTCGCCAACAACCCGCTGGTGCTGGCGGGCTGCCTCGACATCAGGAGCAGCATCAAGGCCGCGCGCTTCGTGCGCTTCTGCGACGCCTTCGGCATCCCGGTCGTGACCTTCGTCGACGTGCCCGGCTTCATGCCCGGCACCGCGCAGGAGTGGGGCGGCATCATCAAGCACGGCGCCAAGCTGCTCTATGCCTACGCCGAGTGCACGGTGCCCAAGGTCACGGTGATCACGCGCAAGGCCTACGGCGGCGCCTACGACGTGATGAGCAGCAAGCACCTGCGCGGCGACGTCAACCTGGCCTGGCCCAACGCCGAGATCGCGGTGATGGGCGCCAAGGGGGCGGTCGAGATCATCTTCCGCGAGGACAAGACCGACCCGGCCAAGCTGGCCGCGCGCGAGGCCGAGTACAAGGCGCGCTTTGCCAACCCCTTCGTCGCCGGCACGCGCGGCTACATCGACGACGTCATCCAGCCGCACGAGACGCGCCGGCGCATCTGCCGCAGCCTGGCGATGCTCGCCCACAAGAAGCTCGACAACCCGTGGCGCAAGCACGGCAACATTCCGCTGTGAAGGTCGGCACGCCTTACACTGAAGTAAGGAATACCCCGGAGATCACTGCCATGTCGACCGCCACCGTGACCAGCAAGGGCCAGATCACGATCCCCGCCGACGTGCGCCTGGCGCTCAACGTGCGCAGCGGCGACCGCGTCGAGTTCGTGCAGGTCGAGCCCGGGCGTTTCGAGCTCGTCGCCGCCACCCGGTCGGTGCGCGCGCTCAAGGGCCTGTTCGGCGCGCCGGTGCGCAGCGTGACGATCGAGGAGATGAACCGCACGATCGCCGAGCAGGGCGCGCGCGCGGCAGCGCGCCGGGGGCGATCGCGGTGATCGGGCTCGACACCAACGTGCTGGTGCGCTACGTCATGCAGGACGACGCGCGCCAGTCGGCGCGGGCCACGCGGCTGGTCGAATCGCTCAGTGCGGAGGAGCCGGGTTTCGTGCCGGTGGTCGCGGTGGTCGAGCTGGTCTGGGTGCTCGCTGGCAGCTACGGCCTGTCGCGGGCCCAGGTCGCCACCGTGCTCGAGATGCTCCTGCGCAGCAAGGAACTGGTGCTCGACCGCGCCGACCTGGTCGCGCAGGCGCAGGCGCGCTTCGCCGCCGGTGGCGCCGACTTCGCCGATGCCCTGATCGAGCGCATCGCCGCGCAGGCTGGCTGCACGGCGACGATGACCTTCGATGCCGGGGCGGCGAAGACGGCATCGATGACCCTGGTGCGCTGAACGGGCGCCCGGCCGTCGCCCATACCCCGAGGACCCCCACCATGTTCGACGAGATCCCCCACGCGGGAGCAGACCATGTTCGATAAGCTCCTCGTCGCCAACCGCGGCGAGATCGCCTGCCGCGTCATCAAGACCGCGCGCCGGATGGGCATCGCCACCGTCGCGGTGTACTCCGAGGCCGACCGCGAGGCCCGCCATGTCGCGCTGGCCGACCAGGCCGTGCTGCTGGGTGCGGCGCCCAGCCGCGAGAGCTACCTCGCAGCCGAGCGGATCATCGCCGCGGCCAAGGCCAGCGGTGCGCAGGCCATCCACCCCGGCTATGGCTTCCTCAGCGAGAACGAGGCCTTTGCCCGCCGCGTCGACGACGAAGGCCTGGTCTTCATCGGCCCGAAGCACCACAGCATCGCGGCGATGGGCGACAAGATTGCCTCGAAGAGGCTGGCCGGCGAGGCCGGGGTCAGCACCATCCCGGGCTGGAACGACGCCATCGACAGCGCCGAGCGCGCCGTCGAGATCGCGCGCGGCATCGGCTACCCGGTGATGATCAAGGCCAGCGCCGGCGGCGGCGGCAAGGGCCTGCGCGTAGCCTTCGACGACCGGGAGGCCTTCGAGGGCTACACGTCGTGCCGCAACGAGGCCAAGGCCAGCTTCGGCGACGACCGCGTGTTCATCGAGAAGTTCGTCGAGCAGCCGCGCCACATCGAGATCCAGGTGCTCGGCGATGCGCACGGCAACGTGGTCTACCTGTGGGAGCGCGAGTGCTCGATCCAGCGCCGCCACCAGAAGGTCATCGAGGAGGCGCCCTCGCCGTTCGTCAGCGAGGCCACCCGCCGGGCGATGGGCGAGCAGGCCGTCGCGCTGGCCAAGGCCGTGCAGTACCAGAGCGCGGGCACGGTGGAGTTCGTGGTCGGCCGCGACCAGAGCTTCTACTTCCTCGAGATGAACACGCGGCTGCAGGTCGAGCACCCGGTCACCGAATGCATCACCGGGCTCGACCTGGTCGAGCAGATGATCCGCGTCGCCGCCGGCGAGCCGCTGGCCTTCGGCCAAGCTGACATTGCGCGCCGCGGCTGGGCCATCGAGTGCCGCATCAACGCCGAGGACCCGCAGCGCGGCTTCCTGCCCTCGACCGGCCGCCTGGTGCGCTACCTGCCGCCGCCGACCACGATGGAGGCGGCGCAGCCGGTGCCCTGGCGCATCGACGACAGCGGCGGCCTGCTCGCCGGCGGCGGGGTGCGCGTCGACACCGGGGTCGTCGAGGGCGGCGAGATCCCGCTGCACTACGACTCGATGATCGCCAAGCTGATCGTGCATGGCGTCGACCGCGCCGACGCCATCGCGCGCATGCGCGACGCGCTCGACGGCTTCGTCATCCGCGGCATCGCGAGCAACCTGGGGTTCCAGTCGGCGCTGCTGGCGCACCCGCGCTTCGTCGCCGGCGACTTCGACACCGGCTTCATCGCCGCGCATTTTCCGCACGGCTTCCGGGCCGAGGACGTTGCGCACGACGACGCCGACTTCCTCGTCGCGCTGGCCGCCGCCGCGCACCGCCGCTACCGCGAGCGCGCCGCCGGCATCAGCGGGCAGGTGCCCGGCCACGGCGTGCGCCACGGCGAGCGCAGCGTGGTCGTCGTCAAGGGCGAGGGCGGCCGCCACCGCCAGGTGCCGGTGCTGGTGCTGGTGCGCACCAACGGCCAGACCGAGGTCAGCGTCGGCGACAATCGCTACCTGATCGACAAGGAATGGTGCTTCGGCGGCATCCGTGCCGAGGGCCGCTGCAACGGCCAGCCGTTCACCGCGCAGATCGAGCGCGAGGGCGTCTGGCTGCGCATCACGCACCGTGGCCGGCGAATCGACACGATGGTGCTGTCGCCGCGCCACGCCGAGTTGCTGGCCCTGATGCCGTACAAGGCGCCGCCCGACCTCAGCAAGTTCCTGCTCTCGCCGATGCCGGGGTTGCTGGTCGAGCTTGCGGTCGCCGCCGGTCAGGCCGTGCAGGCCGGGCAGCGGCTGGCGGTGATCGAGGCGATGAAGATGGAGAACATCCTGACCGCGGCGCAGGACGCCACGGTGGCCGAACTGCTCGCCGCCAGGGGCGAGAGCCTGGCGGTGGACCAACCGATCCTGAGGTTTGCATGAACGTGCTCGACGACACCCGCCCCGGGCCGGGGCCCGCACCGCAGCCGGTGCACCTTCATCGACCCGCGCCGGCGCCGGCCGGCCCCGCGGCAGCGCCGGCCTGGACCGGCGAGCGCGTGCTCGCGCTGCTGGCGCAGCCGTTCATGGACCTGGTCCACGAGGCCCACGAGGTGCACCGCCGGCACTGGCCGCAGCGCGAGGTCGAGCTGGCCGCGCTGCTGTCGATCAAGACCGGCGGCTGCCCCGAGGACTGCGGCTACTGCCCGCAGTCGGTCCATCACGACAGCGGCGTGCCGGCGACCAAGCTGATGGAGGCCGAGGCCGTCGTCGCGGCGGCCCGCGCCGCGCAGGCCGCCGGCGCGACGCGCTTCTGCATGGGCGCGGCCTGGCGCGGCCCCAACGACCGCGACCTCGACAAGGTCGCCACCCTGGTGCGCGAGGTGCGCGCGCTCGGCCTCGAGACCTGCGCGACGCTGGGCCTGCTGGAGCCGCACCAGGCGCAGACGCTCAAGGCCGCCGGGCTCGACTACTACAACCACAACCTCGACACCGCGGCCGACCACTACGGCACGGTGATCGGCACGCGCGCCTACCAGGACCGCATCGACACGCTGGCGCATGTGCGCGCCGCCGGCCTCAAGGTCTGCTGCGGCGGCATCGTCGGCATGGGCGAGACGCGCGCGCAGCGCGCCGCGCTGATCGCCGAGCTGGCCAGCCTGGACCCGGCGCCCGAGTCGGTGCCGATCAACAACCTGGTGCGCGTCGGCGGCACGCCGCTGGCCGGGCAGGCGCCGGTCGACCCGTTCGAGGTCGTGCGCGTCGTCGCCGCCGCGCGCATCACGATGCCGCGCTCGCGCGTGCGGCTGTCGGCCGGCCGCCGCGAGCTGGGCGAGGGCATCCAGGCGCTGTGCCTGCTGGCCGGGGCCAACTCGATCTTCCACGGCGACAAGCTGCTGGTCACCGGCAACCCCGACGTCGCCGAGGACCGCGCGCTGCTCGCGCGGCTGGACCTGCCGGTGAGCACCGCGGTGCAGGCCCACCATGACTGAAGCCCGCCCGTTTCGCGTCCTCGGCATCCAGCAGATCGCGATCGGCGGGCCCGACAAGCAGCGCCTGCGCGCACTCTGGGTCGACCTGCTGGGCCTGACGGTCAGCGGCAGCTTCGTCTCCGAGCGCGAGAACGTCGACGAGGACATCTGCACGCTGGGCCGCGGTGCGACCGCGGTCGAGGTCGATCTGATGCAGCCGCTCGACCCGGCGCGCAAGCCCGCCGTCCAGGCCACGCCGCTCAACCACGTCGGGCTGTGGGTCGACGACCTGCCCAGGGCGGTGGCCTGGCTGAGCGCGCGCGGCCTGCGCTTCGCGCCCGGCGGCATCCGCCGCGGCGCCGCCGGCCACGACATCTGCTTCGTGCACCCCAGGGGCAGCGACGAATTCCCGCTCGGCGGCGAGGGCGTGCTGATCGAGCTGGTGCAGGCGCCGCCCGAGGTCGTCGCCGCGCTGGCCTGAGCGCCTGCGCGCCGTCCGTCACGGCGCAGTCACGGTCTTGGGGTCGCGCGCAGCGGCGTCTGCGGCGCTGCGGCATACCTCACGATCGGGTCCTGTTCGACCTCTCGTCGGCGCTGCGCGCCGAGGCACACTGCGCGCGCCGTCGGCGGCAGGCCACCGCAGGCCGGGCGGCAGTGCGCCATGCGTGCCGGCGACCCCGCCGGCCGGCGTCCACACGCAAGCAGAGGTTATCTTGAGCAAGGGCACGACCACCCCCCGATCGCTGGGCATCTTCGGCCGGCTGTTCATCGCCTTCGTCGCGGCCGCGCTGCTGCCGCTGGGCCTGACCTGGTACCTCGCGCGCGACCGCGCGATCGACGACGCCAGCGCTTACGCCGACCTGCACCTCGAGAGCCAGGCCGCGGCGATCGCGGCCCGGGTCGACGGCTGGCTGCGGCTGAACCGGCAGTCGATGATCGAGCACGCCCGCACGCCGGCGATGATGTCGATGCGGCCGGAGCTGCAGCGCCCGGTGCTGGTCACGATGCAGCAGGCGCAGCCCTGGAGCTACCTGATGTTCACCGCCGGTGCCGACGGCATGTCGCTGGCGCGCTCGGACGAGCTGCCGCAGACGGCCTACGGCGACCGCGGCTACTTCAGGACGGTGATGCGCGACGGCGCGGCCTTCGGCCAGGAGGTGCTGATCGGGCGCAGCTCGGGTCGGCCGGCGTGGATCCTGGCCGAGCCGATCCGCGAGCCCGGTGGTCGCGTCGTCGGTGTGCTGGCCCGCGCCAGCCACCTGAGCGAGATCACCAGCACCCTGGTCGAGCGGCGCATCGGCGAGACCGGCCGGGCCATGCTGCTGTCGGCCAGCGGGCAGTTGATCGCCAAGACCGGCGCAGCGGTCGAGGGGCAGCTGCAGGACATGTCGGCACACCCGGCCTTCCAGGCCGCGCGCGCCGGCGCGAGCGAGCTGCGCTTCGTCGCCGACGACGGCGAGGCCATGATCGGGCGCGTCAAGACCAACGAGTTCGGCTGGTCGGTGGCGGTCTTCATGGCCGAGGCCGAGGTCCTGGCCGGGGTGCGGCAGACCAACCTGTTCATGGCCGCGCTGCTGCTCGGCGCGCTGCTGGTGGCCACGGCCTTCGCCTGGTTTGTCGCGCCGACGCTGGCCCGCCCGATCGAGCGGCTGACCGCGATCACCGAGGAGATCAGCCGCGGCAAGTTCGACCACGCGATCGCCGAGACCGGCCGCGGCGACGAGATCGGCGCGCTGGCGCGCTCGATCGAGCGCATGACGCGCAGCCTGCGCATCGCGATGTCGCGGCTGGCGGCCAAGGCGCCGGCGTGACCGCGACCCGGGTCGGGGTGCAGGGGCGGCACACATGACGCCCTACGAGACACTGCGGGCGCTCGGCGCGGCGCGCGAGACCGGCACCGTCTTTGCCGTCATGGCCGGCAACCGGCAGTTGCGGCTGGGGCTGGTCGACGGTCTCGTCGTCCAGGTCACGTACGCGATGAAGCGCGGGGCCGCGGCGCTGGCGATGCTCGGCGAGGCCCGCTGCCTGTCGGCGAGCTTCTCGCGCGGCATCGTCGGCGCCGCGCATGCAGACCTGCCGCCGCCCGCCGCGACGCTCGAGGCGCTGCGGGCGGCCTTTTCGGTCGGCACGGTTCAGCCGCCGTCGACGCCGGTCGCGGCCGGCGGCCCGGGTGCCGGACCGGCTGCCACGCCGGGGCGCGCCGCGAGAACCTGCACGCAGGCCCTGGCCGAGCTGCGCGCGCTGGTCGTCGAGCAGCTCGGCCCGATCGGCGACCTGCTCGTCGACGAGGCCGTGCAGCAGGGCGCGCTGTCGTGGGACGCGCTGGTCGATGCGCTCGCGCGCGAGGTGACGCCCGAGCCTGCGGCGCAGGCCTTTCGGGCCGCGGCGCGCCGCCTGCAGCCCTGATCCTCAGCCGAGCTCGCAGCGCCCGGTGACCGGCAGCGACGCGCCGGTCACCGCGCGCGCGGCGTCGCTGGCGAGAAAGCCGATGACCTCGGCCAGCGCGTCGGGGGCGACCCAGCGCGTGGCGTCGGCCGCGGGCATCGCGGCGCGGTTGTCGGGCGTGTCGAGGATCGTCGGCAGCACGCAGTTGGCGCGCACGCCTTGGTCGCGCAGTTCGGCGGCCATGGCCTCGGTCAGGCGCTGCACCGCGGCCTTGGCCGCCGAGTAAGCGGCCATCCGCGCGCCGCCGCGCAGGCCGGCGTGGGCGCCGACGTTGACCACCGCGCCGCCGCGGCCACCGGCGAGCATCGCCGGGACGGCGGCGCGGCACATGTTGAGCGTCGTCCTCAGGTTGAGGTCGTGCATCCGGGTCCAGGCCGCGTCGTCGGCCTCGTGCACCGCAGCGCCGAAGTGGAAGCCGCCGGCGACGTTGACCAGCACGTCGACCCGGCCCCAGTCGCGCAGCGCCTGCTGCACCGCGGCCTGGGCCTGCAGCGGGTCGCGCAGGTCGGCGCCGACCAGGCCCAGCCGCTCGTGCGCCTGGCCATGGGCGTCGACCAGGCGCAGCCGGTCGAGGTCGACCAGCAGCAGGCTTGCGCTGCGCGCGGCGAAATGGCCGGCGACGGCGCGCCCGAGGTGGCCGGCCGCACCGGTGACGACGACGACGCGGGATTCGAAAGCCATTGCGTGCGCTCCTGTCGGTGGACCCTGGCTCCGGCGCGCGCGGTCGCTGCCGGGCTGCGACAATATACGGCTCGAGGAACCTGGCCATGGCAAGCGCACGCACGCTGTACGACAAACTCTGGGACGAACATGTCGTCCGCACCGAGGACGACGGCACCGCGATCCTCTACATCGACCGCCACCTCGTGCACGAGGTGACCAGCCCGCAGGCCTTCGAGGGCCTGCGGCTGGCCGGGCGCAAGCCCTGGCGGGTCGGCTCGATCGTCGCCACCGCCGACCACAACACGCCGACCACCGGCTGGGAGCGCGGCTACGACGGCATCACCGACCCGGTCAGCCGCCAGCAGATCGAGACCCTCGACGACAACATCCGGGCCTACGGCGCCGCGGCGTACTTCCCCTTCCTCGACCGGCGCCAGGGCATCGTGCATGTCATCGGCCCCGAGACCGGCGCGACGCTGCCGGGCATGACCGTCGTCTGCGGCGACAGCCACACCAGCACCCATGGCGCCTTCGGCGCGCTTGCGCACGGCATCGGCACCAGCGAGGTCGAGCATGTGCTGGCCACCCAGACGCTGCTGGCGCGCAAGGCCAGGAACATGCTGGTGCGCATCGACGGCAAGCTGCCGCGCGGCTGCACCGCCAAGGACATCGTGCTGGCGGTCATCGGCCGCATCGGCACCGCCGGCGGCACCGGCCACACGATCGAGTTCGGCGGCAGCGCGATCCGCGCGCTGAGCATGGAAGGCCGCATGACCGTCTGCAACATGGCCATCGAGGCCGGCGCGCGCGCCGGGCTGGTCGCCGTCGACGACAAGACCATCGACTATCTGCGCGGGCGCCCGCTGGCGCCTGCCGGCGCCGACTGGGAGCGGGCGGTGGCGCACTGGCGCACGCTGCAGTCCGACCCGGGAGCGGTCTTCGACGTGGTCGTCGAGCTCGACGCCGCGCAGATCCGGCCGCAGGTGACCTGGGGCACCAGCCCCGAGATGGTCGTCGCCGTCGACGGCCGCGTGCCCGACCCCGCGCTCGAGCCCGACGCCAGCCGCCGCGGCGCGATCGAGGCCGCGCTGCGCTACATGGACCTGCAGCCTGGCCAGCCGGTCAGCGACATCGTGATCGACAAGGTCTTCATCGGCTCGTGCACCAACAGCCGCATCGAGGACCTGCGCGAGGCCGCGGCGGTCGTGCGCCAGATCGGCGGGCGGCTGGCGCCGGGGGTCAGGCTCGCGCTGGTCGTGCCCGGCTCGGGGCAGGTCAAGGCGCAGGCCGAGCGCGAGGGGCTGCACGAGGTCTTCCGGGCCGCCGGCTTCGAGTGGCGCGAGCCCGGCTGCAGCATGTGCCTGGCGATGAACGCCGACCGCCTTGAGCCCGGCGAGCGCTGCGCCAGCACCAGCAACCGCAATTTCGAGGGCCGCCAGGGCGCCGGCGGCCGCACCCACCTCGTCAGCCCGGCGATGGCCGCCGCGGCGGCGCTGGCCGGGCATTTCGTCGACGTGCGCCGCATCGCCTGAAGGAGGACGACGATGGGCAGGTATATGGTCGCGCTGGCCGCATTGCTGGCTGCGCTTGCGCTGGTCGGCTGCAACACCGTGCAGGGCCTGGGCAAGGACCTCTCGCGCGCCGGTGACCGCATCGAGGAGGCCGCGCGCGGCCGCTGAGCAAGGACACCGAGTGGAACGCTTCACCGTGCACCAGGGGCTGGTCGCGCCGATCGACCGCGACAACGTCGACACCGACGCGATCATCCCCAAGCAGTTTCTCAAGTCGATCCGGCGCACGGGCTTCGGCCCCAACCTGTTCGACGCCTGGCGCTACCTCGACCGCGGCGAGCCCGGGCAGGACCCGGCCGTGCGCCGCCCGAACCCCGACTTCGTGCTCAACCAGCCGCGCTACCGGGGCGCGTCGATCCTGCTCGCACGGCGCAACTTCGGCTGCGGCTCGAGCCGCGAGCATGCGCCGTGGGCGATCCAGCAGTACGGCTTTCGCGCGCTGATCGCGCCGAGCTACGCCGACATCTTCTTCGGCAACTGCTTCAAGAACGGCCTGCTGCCTCTCGTGCTGCCCGAGCCCGAGGTCGCGCGGCTGTTCGACGAGGTCGCCGCCGCGCCCGGCTACCGGCTGACGGTGGACCTGCCGCGCCAGGTTGTCGTCAAGCCCGACGGCAGCGAGCTCGCGTTCGAGGTCCAGGCCTTTCGCAAGCAGTGCCTGATCAACGGCTGGGACGACATCGGCCTGACGCTGCGCCACGCCGACGCGATCCGCGCGTTCGAGGCCGAGCGGCTCGCGCGCATGCCCTGGCTCGACCAACGCCTGGCCGGCTCAAGCCCGGCCCCACACCATGAAGATCGCGATCCTGCCCGGTGACGGCATCGGCCCCGAAATCGTCGAGCAGGCCGTGCGCGTGCTGGGCGCGCTCGACCTGCGCTGCGAGACCGAGACCGCGCTCGTCGGCGGCGCTGCCTACGAGGCGAGCGGCCACCCGCTGCCCGCGGCCACGCTGGCCCTGGCCCAGGCCGCCGACGCGGTCCTGTTCGGCGCGGTCGGCGACTGGAAGTACGACCGGCTCGAGCGCGCGCTGCGCCCCGAGCAGGCGATCCTGGGCTTGCGCAAGCACCTGGGGCTGTTTGCCAACCTGCGCCCGGCGCTGTGCCATGCGCAGCTCACGCACGCGTCTAGCCTCAAGCCCGAGCTGGTCGCCGGGCTCGACATCCTGATCGTGCGCGAGCTGACCGGCGATATCTATTTCGGCCAGCCCCGAGGTCGCCGCACCGCCGTCGACGGCCAGTTTCCCGGCGCCGAGGAAGCCTACGACACGATGCGCTACAGCCGGCCCGAGATCGAGCGCATCGCGCATGTGGCGTTCCAGGCGGCGAGGAAGCGCCGCAGGAAGGTCACCAGCGTCGACAAGGCCAACGTGCTCGAGACCTTCCAGTTCTGGAAGGACGTCGTCAGCGGGGTGCATGCGCAGTACCCCGACGTCGAGCTCGAGCACATGTACGTCGACAACGCCGCGATGCAGCTCGTCAGGGCGCCCAAGCAGTTCGACGTGATCGTCACCGGCAACCTGTTCGGCGACATCCTCAGCGACGAGGCGGCGATGCTGACCGGCTCGATCGGCATGCTGCCCAGCGCCTCGCTGGACGCCAGCAACAAGGGCCTCTACGAGCCTAGCCACGGCAGTGCGCCCGACATCGCCGGCAAGGGCGTGGCCAACCCGCTGGCTACAATCCTGTCGCTTGCCATGATGCTGCGCCATTCGCTCGACCAGCCCGCCGCGGCCGACCGCATCGAGTCGGCCGTGCAGGCCGTGCTCACGGCCGGCCTGCGCACGCCCGACATCTGGAGCGAGGGCACGACCCGGGTCGGCACCTGCGCGATGGGCGATGCGGTCGTTGCCGCCATCGCCGGCAAAGCCACGACCAGGACCATGACCAGGACCACCTAGGTCTCGGATCGTCTCGCCCCCTCCTGGACCCCGGCGACACGAGCCGGAGGCACCCAGGGGTCCGCAATCCACGGCAAAGGCGAAACCAAGATGGCACTACCCTCGCACCCTCTCGTCGGCCTGGTCGGCTGGCGCGGCATGGTCGGCTCGGTCCTGATGGAGCGCATGCAGGCCGAAGGCGACTTCGCGCTGATCGAGCCGCTGTTCTTCAGCACCAGCAACGCCGGCGGCGCGGCGCCGGCGCTGGCCAGGAACGAGCGCAAGCTGCTCGACGCCAACGACGTCGGCGCGCTCGAGCGCTGCGACGTCATCCTCACCGCCCAGGGCGGCGACTGGACCAGCGAGGTCTACCCCAAGCTGCGTGCGGCCGGCTGGCGCGGCCACTGGATCGACGCGGCCAGCACGCTGCGCATGAAGGACGATGCGGTCATCGTCCTCGACCCGGTCAACCGGCCGCTGATCGAGCGCGCGCTGGCCCGCGGCGGGCGCGACTGGATCGGCGGCAACTGCACGGTGAGCTGCATGCTGATGGGCGTGGGCGCGCTGTACAAGGCCGGGCTCGTCGAGTGGATGAGCACGCAGACCTACCAGGCCGCCAGCGGCGGCGGCGCGCAGCACATGCGCGAGCTGCTGACGCAGTACGGCGCGCTGCACGCCGAGGTCCGCGAGCTGCTGGCCGACCCGGGCAGCGCCATACTCGAGATCGACCGCCGCGTGCTCGCGCGCCAGCAGGCGATGTCGGCGGCCGAGACCGCGCACTTCGGCGTGCCGCTGGGCGGCTCGCTGATCCCGTGGATCGACAAGGACCTCGGCAACGGCGTCTCGCGCGAGGAATGGAAGGGCATGGCCGAGACCCACAAGATCCTCGGCAACGCCGCCGCGGTGCCGGTCGACGGCTTCTGCGTGCGCATCGGCGCGATGCGCTGCCACTCGCAGGCCCTGAGCTTCAAGCTGAAGAAGGACGTGCCGCTGGCCGACGTCGAGGCCATGATCGCCGCAGACAACGCCTGGGTCAGGGTCGTGCCCAACACCCGCGAGGCGACGATCCGCGAGCTCACGCCGGTGGCCGTGACGGGCACGCTGACGATCCCCGTGGGCCGCCTGCGCAAGCTGGCCATGGGCCCCGAGTACCTTGGTGCGTTCACGATCGGCGACCAGTTGCTGTGGGGCGCGGCCGAGCCGCTGCGGCGCATGCTGCGCATCCTGCTGCAGGCCTGAAGGGCCGGCCCGGGCGGGCTGGTGCGGGGTGGCTGGCAGCGCTGCGCGCCGCAGCGCATCGGCAGAGAAGCGTGAAATTTGCGGTTCGAAACCTGGTTTTCTGCCGGCTGTGTGGCCGCTATCCTTGATTCCGCCGCGATTTCGACCGATCGCCAGGGGCCCGCGTGGGGCTAGACTGCGCGGCAGCGGGCCCTCGAAGGCCCGGCATGACTCGTTGGGAGAGGCTTTGAAGCTCAGTCCTGTAGCCCTGCGGCGCTTTGCCCGCAACAGCGTGGCCACTGCGGCCCTGTGTGTCCTGGCCTCGGGGTCGTGGGCGCTCGGGCTCGGCCAGATCCGGGTCCAGTCGGCCTTGGGCGAGGCGCTCAGGGCCGAGATCGAGGTCATCAGCCTGAGCCCCGAGGAGGCAGCAACGCTGCAGGCGCGCGTGGCCACCGCCGAGGCCTACCGCGCGGCCGGGCTCGAGTTCAACCCGGTGCTGCCGGGTACGCGGGTGACGCTCGAGCGCCGCCCCGACGGACGCGCGGTGCTGCGTCTGGCCGGCGAGCGCGCGGTCCAGGAGCCCTTCGTCGACGTCATGCTCGAGCTGACCTGGGCCACCGGCCGCCTGGTGCGCCAGTACACCGTGCTGCTCGACCCGCCGCGGCTGCAGGCGGCGCCGCCGCCGGCGCCGCCGGCGGTCGCTGCGGTGCCGGCAGCGCCGGCACCACCGGTGGCGGCGGCCCCGCAGGCGCCCAGGCCGGCTGCGCCGCAGGCGCCATCGCAGCTTGCACCCGCCGCGTTGGCGCCCGCGCCGGCCGACGGGCAGGTCACCGTGCGCCGCGGCGACACGCTGGGTGCGATCGCCCAGCGCACGCTGCCGCCGGCCGTGTCGCTCGAACAGATGCTGGTGGCGATGTTCCAGGCCAACCCGCAGGCCTTCATCCAGAACAACATGAACCTGCTGCGCAGCGGCGCCGTGCTGAGCGTGCCGGCGGCCGCCGACGCGGCCCAGGTTCCGCGCGACGAGGCCCTGCGGCTGATCCGCGCGCAGAGCGCCGACTTCAACGCCTTTCGCCAGCGGCTGGCCGGCGTCGCGCCGCGGGTCGGCGCCGACGAGCCGGCGCAGCGCGCTGCCGGGCAGGTCCAGGCCCGGGTCGAGGAGCGCGCACCGGCCGCCGCGGCGGCCGACCAGTTGCGGCTGTCGCAGGGTGCCGTACAGCCCGACGCGCCCGAGGCGCGGCTGGCACGCGAAGCCGAGCAGCGCGACGCCGCCACGCGGGTCGCCGAACTGCGCCGCAACGTCGAGGACCTCGAGCGGCTGCAGCAGGCGGCGCGCTCGGCGCCGACGCCGGCGGCGGCTCCGGTGGCCGCACCGGCGCCGGCCACTGCGCAGGCCCCGGCGGCAGCGGCCCCGGCTGCGGCGGCCCCGGCTGCGGCCGAGCCGGCACTGCCGGGCCCGGCGGTCACGGTGACCGCGCCAGTGGCTGCGCCGCCGGCAGCCGTCACGGCAGCCGTCACGGCGGCCGCGCCGGCGCCAGCCGCGGCGGCGACCCTGCCGGCGGCTGCCGCGCCGGGCTTCATGGCCACGCTGCTCGACAACCCCTTGGTGCTGCCGGGCGCGGGCGCGCTGATCGCGCTGCTGGCCGGGCTGGGCATCTACCGGCTGCGCCGGCGCTCGCCGATCGAGTCCGGCGAGACCTCGTTCCTCGAGAGCCGCGGCGCGCAGGACTCGTTCTTCGGCGCCACCGGCGGTGCGCGCGTCGATACCCGGCAGTCGAGCAGCTCGGAGGCGCCGGCGTCTTCGGCCTACGGCCTGTCGCAGCTCGATGCGATCGGCGACGTCGACCCGGTCGCCGAGGCCGACGTCTACCTGGCCTACGGGCGCGACCTGCAGGCCGAGGAGATCCTCAAGGAGGCGATGCGCGCCAACCCCGAGCGGCTGGCGATCCGCACCAAGCTGCTCGAGGTCTACGCCAAGCGCCGTGACGCCAAGGGTTTCGAGTCGCTGGCCACCCAGCTCTACGGCCTGACCCAGGGCCAGGGCGAGGACTGGCTCAAGGCCCAGGAGCTGGGCCGCCAGGTCGACCCCGACAACGCGCTCTACCGCCCCGGCGGCGAGCCCGCCGTCGGCGCCGGTGACGCCACGCGGGCCGCGGCCGCGCTCGGCGCAACGACGATGCCCGCCTCGGTGCTGCCGCTGTCGGCCGACCTGCCCTCGCGCCAGCCGATCGAGGCGCTGCCTTCCATGGACGTCGACCTCGACCTCAACCTCGATGCGCCCGCCGACTTCGACCGCGTCTCGGCGCCGCTGCCGCTGACCGAGGCCACGCAGCCGCTGCCCCGGACCGAGGGCCAGGACGGCGCCGCACGTGCACAAGCCGCACCCGACTCGCGGCTGGACCGGGGCCCCGATTCGCAACTCGACTTCGAGCTGCCCTTCGACGACACCCCGGCGCGCCCTGCTGCCACGGCGGCCGCGCCGGCCCCGGCGGCGGCCGGGGCGCCGACCTTCGACTTCGGTGACCTGTCGCTGGACCTGGACCTGCCGGCCGCGCAGCCCGCGGCTGCGGCCGCGCAACCCGCGCCGGCCGGCGCCGAGCCGCCGATGCTCGACTTCGGCAGCCTCAAGGGGCTGGACCTGCCCGAGGCCGGCGAGCCGGCCCAGGCCGCGGCCGATGCCGACGACGACCGCGCCGACCCGCTGCAGCGCAAGCTGGAGCTGGCCGAGGAGTTCCGCCAGATCGGCGACGTCGAAGGCGCACGCGACCTGCTCGAAGAGGTCGTCGCGCACGGTGGCGACGCGCTGAAGTCGCGCGCCCGGGCGATGCTCGGCCGCCTGGCCTGAGCGGGGTGCGCGGGTACCGATGAGCCGGCGCCTCGCGCTGGGCCTGGCCTACCGCGGCGGCGCGTACCAGGGCTGGCAGAGCCAGCCCGGCGGGCGCACCGTGCAGGACCGCCTCGAGCACGCGCTGTCGGCGTTCGCCGACGCACCGGTGGCCACCGTCTGCGCCGGCCGCACCGACGCCGGCGTGCACGCGAGCAACCAGGTCGTGCACCTCGACGCACCGGTCGAGCGCGAGCCGTTCTCGTGGGTGCGCGGCAGCAACCGCTACCTGCCTGCCGACATCGCGCTGCAGTGGTGCCAGCCGGTCGGCGCCGACTTTCACGCCCGCAACAGCGCGCTCGGCCGGCGCTACCGCTATGTCCTGCGCGAGTCGCCGGCGCGGCCGGCGCTCGATCAGGGCCTGGTCGGCTGGGTCTTCAGGCCGCTCGATGCGCAGGCCATGCGCGCGGCGGCCGAGCGCCTGGTCGGCACGCACGACTACAGCGCGTTTCGCGCCGCGGCCTGCCAGGCGGCCAGCCCGGTCAAGACGCTCAGGTCGATCACGATCACCCGGCGCGGCGCCTACTGGCGCTTCGATTTCGACGCCAGCGCCTTCCTGCACCACATGGTGCGCAACCTGATGGGCTGCCTGCTCGCGGTCGGCCAGGGGCGCGAGCGCCCCGAATGGGTCACCGAGGTGCTGGCCTCACGCCGGCGCGAGCGCGCCGCGCCGACCTTCGCGCCCGACGGGCTGTACTTCCTCGGCCCGTACTACGATGCGCGGCATGGACTGCCCGACCTTGCCCTCGAGTTCGACGGCATCGGCTGAGCGCCGCACCCGCATCAAGATCTGTGGCCTGACCCGCGAGGCCGACGTCGACGCCGCGGATGCGGATCTTCGTGCAGAACAGCTTCGTGTCGATCGTCGAGCACCCCGACGACCACTCGAAGATGATCGTGCGCGCCTGCTCCAGTGCGTCGAGCACGAAGTCAGTCTGCATGGATGTGGATGAGCTCACCCGCCAGCCGGCGATGCGCCGAGCGAAGACGTTGACGACGAAGGCCACGCAGACGAAGCCCTGCTAGGCCCAGACGCAGGTGAAGTCCGCCACCCACAGCCGGTTCGGACGCTGCGCCTTGAAGTGCCGGTTGACCTGGGCCAGCGGGCACGCCGCCTTGGCGTCCGGCACAGTGGTGCGCACCGACTTGCCACGGCGCGCGCCTTGCAGCCCGCGCAGCCGCATCAGCCGCTCCACCGTGCAGCGAGCCACGGCCGTGCCTTCGAGTCTGAGCTGGCGTCAGTGTGTCCCGGGGTGCTCGGCCGACAGCAAGCGCACCAGCGCCTGTGGCGCCGCCGGGCCGAACTGGCGGATCTGTCCGCGCGTGGCGACGGCCGTCGGGTGTTCGCGGTACTCGCCCAGCCGACCCAGGGGGTTGAGGCGGGTCTGCCGGGCCCATGCGGCGAGCGCGGGCACGCCGGCACGATTGCGCTCGGCGCCGAGCAGCGCGAGATAGGCCCGCAGATAGTCGACCGGCGCATCCCAGTACGGGATGGGCGGGCACAGCCGGTTCTTTTCGTCGTCGCCGTCGACCGTGGCTTCGACGACGCCGAGCATTGCAAGCTGGAAGCTCGCGAAGCCCCACTCCGTCGGCTGGGGCGTCAGCCGGCCCGGTTCGAAGATGGGGCGTAGCGGCGGCCGCGCCAGCCCCTGCGCGGCGCAATGGATGTGCAGGGTCCCGGTCTTGGTCGGCACCTCGCCATGCTCCATCATGATGCGCCCGCGCTCCAGTCGGCACACACGGCCCAGGCGCACCACATCCTCGGTCCGGCGCAGCTCCTGCAGCTCAGGCTCGCCGATGATGGCGCCGTGCAGCATCGTCGGCCGCACGGCTGAATCCACGCGCAGGAAGAAGCCCTGCGCCTCCAGCCGCAGCAGCACGTCGTCGACCGAGGCGCCTTCGGAGAAGGCCTGCAGCTGCAGGCCGACGCCGGCGTAGAAGTCGGGCAGGCGATCCAGCGGCTGGTGAAACCGGCGGTTCAGCCACCAGCCTTCGCGCGGCTTGATCCAGCCGATGGCGTCGGGCGCCACACCCTGCTCGAGCAGCCACACGCAGGTATCGGCCGCGGTCTTGCCGGCACCGACGACCACGAAGCGCTGCGCGTCGTGTGCGAGGCGCGTCACCTCGCCCGCGGCGCACCAGCGCACGCCCGCTTCCACCTCGAAAGGGGGCGCGCCGGTCGCGGGGATGCGACCTTCGAGGTAGCGCGTGTCGACGAGCCTGCGGCGCACGCGCACCTGGCGGCGGCGGCCGTTCAGGCGCGAGCTGAAGCCGTGCTGCCCGGCATCGCCGCTGGTGTACTCGCTGCAGGGAAAGTAGCGCACGCGGCCGCTGGGCAGGAAGTTCTGCCGCATCACCTGCGCGAAGTAGGCGCGCAGTTCGTCGGCCCCGGCCAGCTCGTACATGCCGGCGTTGAAGCCGGACTGGTCGATGCTGTCCCGCCCCAGCGGCACGGAGCTGACGCCGTAGAAGGCCGACGGCTGGTGCAGCCGCACGAAGGGGTAGGCGTCGATCCAGTGGCCGCCCGGCGCGTGCCGGCGGTCGACCAGCGCCACCGTGGCGTCGGAGTGGGCCAGCAACTCGTCGGTGATGGCCATGCCCGCCAGGCCGGCGCCGATCACCAGGTAGTCGACTTCGACAAGCTCATCCATTCGACCTCCCGCACGCGAGCGTAAAAGATCATACGCGGGGGTCACCCGCCGCGATCAGGCCACGAACCTTCAGCCGATACCCGCTTCGGTGATCAGGTGCTCGGGCATCGAAGGGTTCACCTCCACCTTCTTGCGCAGGCTGGCCCTGTGCACGCGCACGTAGTGCGTGTCCTGCGCATGGCCCGGCCCCACACCGCCTTGAGCAGCTGCTGGTGGGTGATCACGCGGTCGGGCTGCGTCGCCAGGTGGGTCAGCAGCTTGTGTTCGATCGGCGTCAGGTGCAGCGCTTCGCCCTGCGGCTCGACGACCCGGCGCACCAGGTCGACCTGGACCTCGCCGAACGAGATGATCGTGTCACCGTCGGGCGTCTGCTGCCGGTGGCGGCGCAGTTGCGCACGCACGCGGGCCAGAAGTTCGCCGGCACCGAATCGAACACCTCGTGCCCTTCGGACTCGAGCGTCAGCCCGCACGAAGCGGAGGATCTCCGCCTCGTCCTCGACGATCAGGATGCGGCTGCGCAGCTCGGGCATGGGCGCGATGCTGGACGGGCTCGGCGGCGGCGCTGTCGTCGTCGCGCGGCGTGAGACCATCCGATCGCCATTGAAGGAGAAGCAGCATGTTGATGCCCCGACAAGCCGTGCCGGCACTGCAGGTGCCGACGCTCGACCATGGACCTTTCGTGCTCGCACGGCGACGCCGCGGCGCAGTTCACGCTGCTCGTCTTCTACCGTGGACTGCACTGCCCGATCTGCCTGAAGTACCTGCTCGAGCTGGGCCGGCTGCTGCCGGATTTCGAGCGCCGCGGCGTGAAGGCGATCACGCTTTCCACCGACACCGCCGAGCGCGCGCGCGCCATGGCCGACAAGCTGAAGGCGCCAGGCCTGCGCATCGGCCATGGCCTGCCGCTGGCGGTGGCGCGCGCCTGGGGGCGGTACCTGAGCACCTCGCGCGGCACCACCTCGATTGGCATCGAGGAGCCGCCGCTGTTCGCCGAGCCCGGCGTGTTCCTGGTGCTTCCGGACGGCACGCTGTACTACGGCGCGGTGCAGACCATGCCCTTCGCTCGCCCGCACTTCGACGAGCTGCTGGCGGCGATCGACTTCGCGTTGGCGAAGAACTGCCCGGCGCGCGGGGAGTACGCCGGCGCGGTGTAGCCGCCGCTGCAGACGGCCCCGAGGCCCTGCGGCTGACGGTCCGGCCTGCAGGTGTTGAGGTCGTGGCTGTCGTGGCGGCCGATCCTGCCGCGGCAAACCCCCACCGGCTGCAGCGGGCCGTCTGGCGCGGTTCTTGGGCGGCGGCGACGCTCCCTGGCCGCACCCGGGTCCCGTGAGCGACTGGCCATGGCCGTCCTTGTTGTTGCAGCGACGGAGGAGGCGCGCGACGGCCCGCCCGATCCATAACATCAGCGTCCCGGTCACCGAACCCGGTGCGCTGACGCAGGACCAGGCCTACTTCCTGCTGCGCGAAGGCGGCGAGATGCTGCGCCTGCGCTTCCACGACTACGGCAACATCTACAAGCGCCCGGGGCTGGACGAGCAGCTGTTCTACGAGCGCCTGCGCTGCAACTCGCCGGACAAGGCGCGCAGCGGAGCGGTCGCGGCCATGCGGCGACGGTCTTGCGAGAAAATGGCCTGATGGAGAAGCTCGTCGAGCGGGTCCCGCTGCGCAACCGGCAGGCGGCCGAACTCGCCTATTGGCTGTCGCGCCCGATGGCCGAGCGCATCGCTGCGGTCGAGAGCCTGCGGCAGCAGATGTCCAACCCAGCGAATGCGGCCGATGCTGAACCGCGACTTCAAAGAGTTTGCCGAGTTGCTCAACGCGCATCGCGTTGACTATCTGATCGTGGGCGGCTACGCACTGGCCGCGCATGGCCATCCGCGCTATACCGGCGACATCGATATCTGGGTGCGTCCGGCGACAGGCAACCTGATCCGCCTGCTCGACGCGTTGCGGGACTTCGGATTCGAATCGCTTGGTCTGAAGCTCGAAGATTTCGGCCCCGAGACCGTCGTGCAACTCGGTCAGCCGCCTCGCCGCATCGATCTTCTGACCGGCATCGACGGCGTCGCCTTCGACGATTGTTTCGCGCGCCGCGAGCAGGTCGATCTGAGCGGGGTGCGTCTGAACATCATCGGGCTCGAGGACTTCAAGGCGAACAAGCGAGCCAGCGGCCGGCTGAGGGATCTGGCCGACCTGGAACAGCTGGAGCAGCGGCCGGATCCCCGCGGCTGAGTTGCCGCCACCGAAAGCCGCGACGGGCAGCTGCTGCCCCAGTGCAACATGCCGAGCACGTCGCAGCGCCGCTCCAGACGGAGCCGCGCGGGCTGTACTTCCTCGGCCCGTACTACGATGCGCGGCATGGACTGCCCGACACCGCCAGCGAATTCGACGGCATCGGCTGAGCGCCGCACCCGCATCAAGATCTGTGGCCTGACCCGCGAGGCCGATGTCGACGCCGCCGTCGAAGCCGGCGCCGACGCGCTCGGCTTCGTGCTGTACCCGGCGAGCGCGCGTGCGCTCGGCGTCGCGCGCGCGGCGGCGCTGGCGCGCCGGCTGCCGCCGTTCGTCACCCCGGTGCTGCTCTACGTCAACGCGACGCCGGCCGAGGTCGCCGCCGGCGTGGCCGCGGTGCCGCAGGCGCTGCTGCAGTTTCACGGCGACGAGACACCGGCGCAGTGCGACGCCGCCGGCCGGCCGTACCTGCGCGCCGCGCGGATGGCGCCGGGCTTCGGTTTGCTAGACTTCGCGGCCCGGTTTGGCAACGCCTGCGGCCTGCTGCTCGACGCGCATGTCGGGGGCTACGGCGGCGGCGGAGAGGTCTTCGATTGGTCCGCAATTCCCCCCGGCCTGCCCTGTCCGGTCGTTTTGTCTGGTGGCTTGAGGCCTGCCAATGTCGCCGATGGCGTGCTGCGCGTGCGGCCCTGGGCCGTTGACGTGAGCTCCGGCGTCGAGCGCGCCAAAGGCATCAAGGATGCCGCGCTGATGCGCCGGTTCTGCCAGGCGGTGCGCGAGGCCGACGAGCGCCTGGCCGCCGCAGCCTGAATTCGCCCCACGATGCTGAACTACGACCAGCCCGACGCCCGCGGCCACTTCGGGCCCTACGGCGGCACCTTCGTCGCCGAGACGCTGATCCACGCCCTCGACGAGCTCAAGGCCGCCTACGACCGCTGCCGCGACGACCCGGCGTTCGTCGCCGAATTCCAGTCCGAGCTCAAGCACTTCGTCGGCCGGCCCAGCCCGGTCTACCACGCCGCGCGCCTGAGCCGCGAGCTCGGCGGCGCGCAGATCTACTTGAAGCGCGAGGACTTGAACCACACCGGCGCGCACAAGATCAACAACACGATCGGCCAGGCGCTGCTCGCGCGGCGCATGGGCAAGCCGCGCGTGATCGCCGAGACCGGCGCCGGCCAGCATGGCGTGGCCACCGCCACCGTCTGCGCGCGCTGGGGGCTCGAGTGCGTGGTCTACATGGGCGCCGAGGACGTCAAGCGCCAGAGCCCCAACGTCTACCGCATGCACCTGCTCGGCGCGACGGTGGTGCCGGTCGAGTCCGGCAGCAAGACGCTCAAGGACGCGCTCAACGAGGCCCTGCGCGACTGGGTGACCAACGTCGAGCACACCTTCTACATCATCGGCACCGTCGCCGGCCCGCACCCGTACCCGACCATGGTGCGCGACTTCCAGCGCGTGATCGGCGACGAGTGCCTGTGGCAGATGCCCGAGCTGATCGGCCGCCAGCCCGATGCGGTGATCGCCTGCGTCGGCGGTGGCAGCAACGCGATGGGCATCTTCTACCCGTACATCGGGCATGCAGGTACGCGGCTGATCGGCGTCGAGGCCGCCGGGCAGGGGCTGGCCAGCGGCAGACATGCGGCGTCGCTGTCGGCCGGCACGCCCGGCGTGCTGCATGGCAACCGCACCTACCTGCTGCAGGACGCCGACGGCCAGATCACCGAGACGCACAGCATCAGTGCCGGGCTCGACTACCCCGGCGTCGGCCCCGAGCACGCCTACCTCAAGGACATCGGCCGCGCCGAGTATGTCGCCGTCACCGACGCCGACGCGCTGGCCGCCTTTCACCGCCTCTGCCGCACCGAGGGCATCATCGCCGCGCTCGAGTCGAGCCACGCGCTGGCCTACGCGATGCAGCTCGCGCCGAGCCTGCGCAGCGACCAGGCGCTGCTGGTCAACCTCTCCGGCCGTGGCGACAAGGACATCGGCACCGTCGCCGACCTCGGCGGCGCCGACTTCTACTGCCGCCCCTCGTGCCGCGGCCAGGCGGTCAAGCGATGAACCCGCGCATTGCCGCCACCTTCGAGCGCCTGCGCGCGCAGGGCCGCAAGGCGCTGATCCCCTTCGTGACCGCCGGCGACCCGGACCCGGCGGCGACCGTCGACATCCTGCACGCGCTGGTCGCCGGCGGCGCCGACGTCATCGAGCTCGGCGTGCCGTTCTCCGACCCGATGGCCGACGGCCCGGTGATCCAGAAGGCCGCCGAGCGCGCGCTCGCGCGCGGCGTCGGCCTGGCTCGCGTGCTCGACGACGTGCGCGCCTTTCGCGCGCGCGACGCCGCCACGCCGCTGGTGCTGATGGGCTACGCCAACCCGATCGAGCGCTACGACCAGCGCCACGGCGGCGGACGCTTCGTCGCCGACGCGCGGGCCGCCGGCGTCGACGGCGTGCTCGTCGTCGACTACCCGCCCGAGGAGGCCGAGGGCTTCGCCCGTGCGCTGCACGAGCAGGGCATGGACCCGATCTTCCTGCTCGCGCCGACCTCGACCGACGCGCGCATCGCCGCGGTCGCTCGCATCGCCAGCGGCTACGTCTACTACGTCTCGCTCAAGGGCGTGACCGGCGCCGGGCACCTCGACACCGACGCCGTCGCGCGCATGCTGCCGCGCATCCGCGCGCAGGTCCGCGTGCCCGTCGGTGTCGGCTTCGGCATCCGCGACGCGGCGACCGCGCGCGCGGTCGCCGCGGTCGCCGACGCGGTGATCATCGGCTCGCGGCTGGTGCAGTTGCTCGAGGCCGCACCGCGCGGCAGCGAGGCCGAGGTCGCGCGCGCCTTCCTCGCCGACATCCGCTCGGCGCTCGACACCCCTGCGAAGGACCCCGCATGAGCTGGCTCGACAAGCTGCTGCCGCCCAAGATCCAGCCGACCGACCCGGCCGAGCGCCGCACGGTGCCCGAGGGCCTGTGGGTCAAGTGCCCGGCCTGCGAGACCGTGCTCTACAAGAGCGACCTCGAGGGCAACCTCAACGTCTGCCCGAAGTGCGCGCACCACCACCGCATCGGCGCGCGCGCGCGGCTCGACGCCTTCCTCGACGCCGAGGGCCGCTGGGAGATCGGCCAGGAGGTGCTGCCAGTCGACGCGCTGAAGTTCAAGGACAGCAAGAAGTACCCCGAGCGGCTCAAGGCCGCGCTCGAAGTCACCGGCGAGACCGACGCCCTGGTCGTCATCGGCGGCGCAGTGCTGAGCGTGCCCGTGATCGCGGCGTGCTTCGAGTTCGACTTCATGGGTGGCTCGATGGGCGCGGTCGTCGGCGAGCGCTTCGTGCGCGGCGTGCAGGCCGCAATCGAGCAGAAGGTGGCCTTCGTCTGCTTCACCGCCACCGGCGGCGCGCGCATGCAGGAGGGCCTGCTGAGCCTGCTGCAGATGGCCAAGACCAATGCCGCGCTGACCCGGCTGGCCAAGGCCAGGCTGCCCTATGTCGCGGTGCTGACCGACCCGACGATGGGCGGCGTCTCGGCCAGCTTCGCCTTCGTCGCCGACGTCGTGATCGCCGAGCCCAAGGCGCTGATCGGCTTTGCCGGGCCGCGCGTGATCGAGAACACCGTGCGCGAGAAGCTGCCCGAGGGCTTCCAGCGCAGCGAGTTCCTGCTCGACAAGGGCGCGATCGACATGATCGTCGACCGCCGCCAGTTGCGCCCGACCGTCGCGCGGCTGCTCGCGCTGCTGCAGCGCCACAGCGCCGACGCGGTGGCCTGAGCCTTGCGGTCCCGCGGCCGCCCCGCTGCGCCGGCTCCGGCCTGCCTTGCGGTCCCCGCATGAACGCCGCTGCCCGCACCCTGGCCGACTGGCTCGCGCACTGCGAGCGCCTGCACCCGCAGACGATCGACATGACGCTCGCGCGCGTCGACGCGGTGCGCGACCGCCTGGGCCTGCGCTTTGACGCGCCGGTCGTCACCGTCGCCGGCACCAACGGCAAGGGCTCCTCGTGCGCGATGCTCGAGGCGATCGCGCTGGCCGCCGGCTGGCGCGTCGGGCTCTACATCAAGCCGCACCTCGTGCACTTCGAGGAGCGCTGCCGGGTCGGCGGCACGCCGGTGGCCGCGGCCGAGCTGCTGCCGCACTTCGAGGCGGTCGAGGCCGCGCGCGGCGAGCTGCCGCTGACCTGGTTCGAGTTCACGACGCTGGCCATCCTGCGCCTGCTCGCCCGGCGGCCGCTGGACCTGGTCATCCTCGAAGTCGGCATGGGCGGGCGGCTCGATGCGGTCAACACCGTCGACGCCGACTGTGCGCTGATCACCAGCATCGACCTCGACCACATGGCCTACCTCGGCCCCGACCGCGAGGCCATCGGCGGCGAGAAGGCGCATGTCATGCGCGGCGGCCGTCCGGTCGTCGTCAGCGACCCGCTGCCGCCGGCGAGCGTCGTCGCGTACGCGCAGGCCGTCGGCGCCGACCTGTGGCTGGCCGGGCGCGACTTTGCGCACAGCGGCGACCGCCAGCAGTGGGCCTGGCGCGGGCGCAGCCTGCGCCACCACGCGCTGGCCTACCCGGCGCTGCGCGGCGCCAACCAGTTGATCAACGCCGCCGGCGTGCTCGCGGTCTTCGAGGCGCTGCGCGCGCGGCTGCCGGTCTCGGCGCAGGCCGTGCGTCAGGGCCTGGCGACGGTCGAGCTGCCCGGGCGCTTCCAGATCGTGCCCGGCCAGCCGGTGCTGGTGCTCGACGTCGCGCACAACGTGCAGTCGGTGGCCACGCTCGCGGTCAACCTCGACCAGATGGGCTTCTACCCGCGCACCCACGCGGTATTCGGCGCGATGCACGACAAGGACCTCGCCGGGCTGCTCGCGCGCGTCGCGCCGCTGGTCGACACCTGGCAGGTCTGCGACCTCGACACGCCGCGCGCGGCGCCGGCCGCGCTGCTCGCGCAGACCGTGCGCGCGGCCAGCGCGGGCCGTGCGGTGCCGGTCGTCGAGCACCGCAGCCCGGCGCAGGCGCTGGCCGCGGCGGTGGCCAGCGCCGACCCCGCTGATAGAATCGTCGTCTTCGGTTCGTTCTATACCGTGGGCGGCGTGCTGAAGGACGGCCTGCCGCGCCTGGGCGCGAAGCACCTCGGCTGAACCGGTGGTGGTTCTGCGCTTGCCCGCCCTCCGCCGCGTACCCGCCGCCCCTGCATGGCTTTGTTTCCTTTTGGCAAGCGTCGTGATGCGGCGGCGGCCGCGCCGGCCACCCCGGCCGAGGTCGTGCAGCGCGCGCGCACCCGTGCGCGCCGACGCCTGATCGGCGCCGTCGTGCTGCTGGGCATCGGCGTCGTCGGCTTCCCGCTGCTGTTCGAGACCCAGCCACGGCCGATCGCGGTGGATGTCGATTTCGACATCCCGCAGCGCGAGACCGCGCCGCCGCTGGCGATGCCCGATGCGGCCGGCGGCGATGCGCGCGTCACGGGGCAGGTGGCGGCCCCGCCGGCGCGGGTCGAGGCCCCGGCTGCCGCTCCGCCGGCAGCGGCGGGTCCCGCCGCGGCGCCGGCGTTGCCCACAGCGCCGAGCGCGCCGCGATCGCCGCCGCAGGCGCCGGCCCCGCAGCCGCAGCCGCCGCAGGCCGTGGCCGCTGCGCCGGCCGCCACCGACACGGCGGCCACGCAGCGCTTTGTCGTCCAGGTCGGCGCCTTTGCCGATCGCTCCGCCATGCAGCAGATGCGCGCACGCGTCGAGCGCCTCGGCCTGGTCACCTACACCCAGGTCGTCGAGACCGATGCCGGCGAGCGCACGCGCGTGCGCGTCGGGCCGTTTTCCAGCCGCGAAGAGGCCGACCGCGCCGCCGCCCGGCTGCGCGCCGCCGGCATCACCGCCGTCGTGCTGAGACTGCAATGATGGCGACGCTGGCTGCGCTGGTCTGGGTCGACTGGCTGCTGATCGGCATCGCGCTGCTGTCGCTGGCGGTCGGCCTGTGGCGTGGGCTGACCTACGAGGTGCTCGCGCTGCTGGGCTGGGTCGCCGCCTTCGTCGCCGCGCATGCCTGGGCCCCGGCGGTGGCGGCACACCTGCCGGTCGGCGCACCCGGTTCGGGGCTGCAGCATGCGGCCGGCTTCGCTGCGGTGTTCGCCGCCGTGCTGGTGGCCTGGACGCTGGCCGCGCAGCTCGTGCGGCTGCTGGTGCGCGCGACCCCGCTCAACGCGCTCGACCGCACGCTGGGCGCGGGCTTCGGCCTGCTGCGCGCGCTGCTGGTGCTGCTGGCGCTGACCACCGTCGTCTCGATGACCCCGGCGGCCGAGGCGCCGAGCTGGCGCGAGTCGCAGGGCGCGCAGTGGCTGACCGAGCTGCTGCGCGGGCTCATGCCGATGCTGCCCGAATCCTGGGCCACGGCGCAGCGCGCCTGAACGAGGAGGTCCCCCATGTGCGGCATCGTCGGCGTGATCTCGCGTGCGCCGGTCAACCAGTTGATCTACGACGCGCTGCTGCTGCTGCAGCACCGCGGCCAGGATGCCGCGGGCATCGTCACGATGCAGGGCACCAAGTGCTACATGCACAAGGCGCGCGGCATGGTGCGCGACGTCTTTCGCACCCGCAACATGCGCGCGCTGCCGGGCACCGTCGGGCTGGGCCAGGTGCGCTACCCGACCGCCGGCAACGCCTACAACGAGGAAGAGGCACAGCCGTTCTACGTCAACGCGCCGTTCGGCATCGTGCTGGTGCACAACGGCAACCTGACCAACGCCCATGCGCTGCAGGGCGAGCTGTTCGACATCGACCGCCGCCACATCAACACCGGCAGCGACACCGAGGTGCTGATCAACGTGCTCGCGCACGAGCTCGAGCAGGTCGCGCGCGAGCTGCCGCTGACGCCCGAGCTGGTCTTCGCCGCGGTGGCCGGCGTGCACCGCCGCGTCAAGGGTTCGTACGCGGCCATCGCGCTGATCGCCGGCCACGGCCTGCTGGCCTTTCGCGACCCCTACGGCATCCGCCCGCTGGCCTGGGGCGAGGCCGACACGGCCGAGGGTCGCGCGGTGATGGTGGCCAGCGAATCGGTGGCCATCGAGGGCACCGGCCACCGCTTCGTGCGCGACGTCGCACCCGGCGAGGCGATCTTCGTCGACCTCGACGGCCACATCCATGCCCGCCAGTGCGCCGAGCGCGTCTCGCACCAGCCCTGCCTGTTCGAGTATGTCTACCTGGCGCGGCCCGACTCGGTGCTCGACGGCATCTCGGTCTACCAGGCGCGCCTCGAGATGGGCCAGACGCTGGCCCAGCGCGTGATCTCGACCATGCCGCCCTCGGCGATCGACGTCGTCATTCCGGTGCCCGAGAGCAGCCGGCCCAGCGCGATGCAACTCGCGCAGAAGATCGGCAAGCCCTACCGCGAGGGCTTCGTCAAGAACCGCTACGTCGGGCGCACCTTCATCATGCCGGGGCAGGCCGTGCGCAGGAAGAGCGTGCGCCAGAAGCTCAACGCGATCGGCATGGAGTTCAAGGGCCGCAAGGTGCTGCTGGTCGACGACAGCATCGTGCGCGGCACGACCAGCCGCGAGATCGTGCAGATGGCGCGCGAGGCCGGTGCGGCCAAGGTCTACCTGGCCTCGGCGGCGCCGCCGGTGCGCTACCCCAACGTCTACGGCATCGACATGCCGACCGCCGAGGAGCTGATCGCGCACGGCCGCAGCATCGAGCAGGTCCGCGAGTTCATCGGCGCCGACGCGCTGATCTACCAGGACCTCGACGCGATGCAGCGCGCGGTGCGCGCGCTCAACCCGCGCCTGGAAGGCTTCGATGCGTCGTGCTTCGACGGCCGCTACGTGACCGGCGACGTTTCGGCGGCCGACTTCGCGGCCCTGCGCGAGCAGCGCCTCGCCCAGCGCCACGACGACGACGCCGCGCCGCGCGCGCGGCTGGCCTTGCACAGCCACGATGCCGAGGCCGCAGGATGAGCGCCAAGCCCGGCATCCCGCGCCTGGACCTGCCCCCAGGCCTGCACCCCGACACGCTGGCCGTGCGCGAGGGCCTGCCGCGCTCGTCCTGGGGCGAGCACAGCGAGGCGCTGTACCTGACCAGCTCGTTCGTGCACCCCGACGCCGCGACCGCGGCGGCGCGCTTTGCCAACGAGGAGGAGGCCTTCGTCTACAGCCGCTTCGGCAACCCGACGGTGGCCATGCTCGAGCGCCGGTTGGCCGCGCTCGAAGGCAGCCAGGCCTGCATCGCGACCGCCAGCGGCATGTCGGCGATCCTGCTGCTGCTGCTCGGGCTGCTCAAGGCCGGCGACCATGTCGTCTGCTCGCACAGCGTGTTCGGCTCGACGGTCCGGCTGCTGCAGGACTTTGCAAAGTTCGGCGTCGAGACCTCGTTCGTCGCGCAGACCGAGCTCGCGCAGTGGCGCGCCGCGCTGCGGCCGAGCACCCGGCTGCTGTTTGCCGAGACGCCGAGCAACCCGCTGACCGAGGTCTGCGACATCGCCGCGCTGGCCGGTCTGGCGCGCGCGCACGGCGCCCTGCTGGCCGTCGACAACTGCTTCTGCACGCCGGCCTTGCAGCGCCCGCTGGCGCTCGGCGCCGACCTGGTCGTGCACAGCGGCACCAAGTACCTCGACGGCCAGGGCCGTGTCGTCGCCGGTGCGGTCTGCGCCAGCGAGGCGCTGGTGCGCGAGCGCTTCGTGCCGGTGATGCGCAGCGCCGGCATCTGCCTGTCGCCGTTCAACGCCTGGGTCGTGCTCAAGGGCCTGGAGACGCTGGCCATCCGCATGCAGGCGCAGAGCGCGCGCGCGCTCGCGCTGGCGCAGTGGCTGCAGCAGCAGCCGCAGGTCGAGCGCGTCTACCACCCCGGGCTGGCCACGCACCCGCAGCATGCGCTGGCGATGGCGCAGCAGGGCGGGGTCGGCGGCGCGGTGCTGTCCTTCGTCGTGCGCGGTGCCGACCCCGACAGCGCGCGCCGGCAGGCCTTTGCCGTCATCGACGCGACGCGCGTGTGCTCGATCACCGCCAACCTCGGCGACACCCGCACGACGATCACGCACCCGGCCAGCACCTCGCACGGCCGGCTGACCGAGGCCCAGCGCCAGGCCGCGGGCATCGGCCAGGGCCTGGTGCGCGTGGCCGTCGGCCTCGAACACCCCGCCGACCTCGAGGCCGACCTCGCGCGCGGCCTGGCCGCCCTCGCCGCATGACCCCGACCCGCAACCCCGCGGTGCGCACGCGCTTTGCGCCGTCGCCCACCGGCTTCATCCACCTCGGCAACATCCGCTCGGCGCTCTACCCCTGGGCCTACGCCCGGGCCAACGGCGGGCGCTTCGTCCTGCGCATCGAGGACACCGACGTCGAGCGCTCGACGCAGGCCGCCGTCGACGTCATCGTCGAGGGCCTGCGCTGGCTCGGCCTGGACTGGGACGAGGGCCCCCACCACCAGATGCAGCGCATCGCGCGCTACCGCGAGGTCGTCGCGCAACTGCTGGCCGCCGGCAACGCCTACCGCTGCTACATGAGCCCGGCCGAGCTCGACGCGCTGCGCGAGCGCCAGACGGCGGCCAGGCTCAAGCCGCGCTACGACGGCACCTGGCGGCCCGAATCCGGCAAGACGCTGCCGCCGGTGCCCGCGGGCGTGCAGCCGGTGATCCGCTTTCGCACGCCGGGCCAGGGGCAGGTGGCCTGGGACGACAAGGTCAAGGGCCGCGTGAGCTTTGCCAACGACGAGCTCGACGACCTCGTCATCGCGCGGCCGGCGCCGGCGGGCAGCGCGGCCGACGCGATCGGCGCGCCGACCTACAACTTCTGCGTCGTCGTCGACGACATCGACATGCGCATCACGCATGTGATCCGCGGCGACGACCATGTCAACAACACGCCGCGCCAGATCCACATCTTCCGCGCCCTCGGCCACGAGCCGCCGGTCTACGCGCACCTGCCGACCGTGCTCGACGAGCGCGGCGAGAAGATGAGCAAGCGCCACGGCGCCAAGCCGGTCACGCACTACCGCGACGCCGGCTATCTGGCCGACGCCGTCGTCAACTACCTCGCCCGCCTGGGCTGGAGCCACGGCGACGACGAGATCTTCACGCGCGAGCAGCTCGTGGCCTGGTTCGACCTCGACCACCTCGGCCGCAGCGCCGGCCAGTTCGACGAGGCCAAGCTGCGCTGGGTCAACGCCCAGCACATCAAGGCCACGCCCGACGAGGCGCTCGCGCCGCTGGTCGCGCAGCAGCTCGCGCGGCTGGGCTTTGCCGACACGGCGGCGCTGGACCTGCCGCGCGCGATCGCGCTGTACAAGGACCGCTGCCAGACCACGGTCGAGATCGCCGAGTGGCTCGGCATGTACTGCGTGCGCCCGCAGCCGCCGGCCGCCGAGCTGGCGAAGCACCTGAGCGAGCCGGTGCGCGTGGCGCTGCAGGCGCTGCGCGAGCGGCTCGCCGAAGCCGAGTGGACCGCGCCCGGCATCGCTGCGGCGCTGAAGGCGACGCTGGCCGAGCACGGGCTCAAGCTGCCGCAGCTCGCGATCCCGCTGCGGCTGCTCGTCTGCGGGCGGGCGCAGACGCCGTCGGTCGATGCCGTGCTCGCGCTGTTCCCGCGCGAGGAGCTGCTGGGTCGCTTGCGCAGCGTTTGAGGATCAGCCTATAATGGCCGTCTTCGCTACGGGCAGCGCTTGGCGCCTTGTGGTACATCGGGGGTATAGCTCAGCTGGGAGAGCGCTTGCATGGCATGCAAGAGGTCAGCGGTTCGATCCCGCTTACCTCCACCAACATGGCTCTATGGTCAGGCGCGGTTCGGGCGGAAGTCAAAGGTTTGCAGTCCCCTTCGTCTAGAGGCCTAGGACACGACCCTTTCACGGTTGTAACAGGGGTTCGAATCCCCTAGGGGACGCCAGAGTCAGCCGCGCGCGCAGTGTCAACTGCGCGGTCGGCGCCGCTGCGGAGCGGTAGTTCAGTTGGTTAGAATACCGGCCTGTCACGCCGGGGGTCGCGGGTTCGAGCCCCGTCCGCTCCGCCAACGACATCCTGAGCCGCTGCAAGTCGCAAGACCTGCAGCGGCTTGCTTTTGGACGCCGGCGTTCGTGGGGCGTTTCGCCGCGTGCCGGATCCCGGATGGGCGGGCCCGACCTGTTGCAGGTCATGCCTGGACCGGTGCGCGCTGCCAAGCCGGCTTGGCAGGCGGTACGCTTGTGACTTGACGCTGGCTGGTGCGGGTGTTCCTCGCGCGAGGCGGCAGCACGCCCGAGGCAAGCGCTGTAGCACGATGGACACACCCCGCCAGGAACCCGCGTCGCTGTCGCCGACGGCATGGCCCACGCTGCCTGCGGCCGACGCCGCGCGAGACCTCGGCGTCGACCCGGGGCAGGGGCTCGGCGCCGATGAGGCGCGCAGCCGGCTGCTGCGCCACGGCGAGAACCGCCTCGCCGAACCGCCGCCACGGCCGAAGTGGCGCGCCTTCCTCGACCAGTTCCGCAGCATGCTGATCGTGATCCTGCTGGTCGCGGCGGTCATCGCCGGCGTGATCGGTGACCTGAAGAGCGTGGTCGTGATCCTGGCCGTGGTGCTGTTCAACGCGACGCTCGGCTTCTGGCAGGAGCACCGCGCCGAGAGGACGCTGGCGGCGCTGAAGAAGATGCTTGCGCCGATGGCGCGCGTGCGCCGCGGCGGGCGGGTCGAAGCCATCCCCGCGGTCGAGCTGGTGCCGGGCGACATCGTGCTGCTCGAGGCCGGCGATCGGGTACCTGCCGACGGCCGGCTGGTGGCCGCGCACAACGTCGAGATCGACGAGGCCGCGCTGACCGGCGAATCGCACGCGGTTGGCAAGGATGCGGCCGCGCTCGTGCCGCAGGCGGCGCTGATCGGCGACCGCATCAACATGGCGTTCATGAATACCGCGGTCACGCGCGGCCGCGCCGAACTGCTGGTGACCGCCACCGGCATGAGCACCGAGATGGGCCACATGGCCAGCCTGCTGGCCAAGGCCGAGGTCGGGCAGACCCCGCTGCAGATCCAGATCGACGCGCTGGCCCGTCGCCTGGTGCTGATCGCCGGCATCGTGATCGCGTTCATCTTCGTGCTCGGCCTGGCGCGCGGCGAGCCGCTGGCTGCGATCCTGCTGACCTCGCTGGCGCTGGCCGTGGCGGCCACGCCCGACGGCCTGCCGGCGGTGCTGACGGTGACGCTGGCGCTGGGCATGTACCGCATGGCCCAGCACCGCGCGATCGTCAAGCGCATGCTCGCCGTCGAGACGCTGGGCTGCACGACGGTGATCTGCTCGGACAAGACCGGCACGCTGACGCTCAACCAGATGAGCGCGCGCGCCGTGGTCTATGCCGGGCGCACCTTCACGGTCGCGGGCGAGGGCTATGGCGGGGTCGGCAGCATCACCACCGACGATGGCGGCGCGCTGCCCGACCTGATGCCGCTGCTCGCGCCGGCCGCGCTGGCCAACGAAAGCCGCATCCGCGACGGTCGCCTGGTCGGCGACCCGACCGAGGGCGCGCTGCTGGCGCTGGCCGCCAAGGGCGGGGTCGACGCCGAACAGTTGGCCGAGCACGAGCCGCGCATCGCCGAGATTCCGTTCGACTCGGCGCACAAGTTCCAGGCCACCTTCCACCACGACGGCGACCGGGTGCGGCTGTACCTGAAGGGCGCGCCCGACGTGCTGCTGGAACGCGCCACGCGTCAACCCGGCGAGGCCGGCGAGGAGGCGCTCGACCGCGCGTTCTGGCAGGCCGCCAACGAACGCCTGGCCGGCCATGCGATGCGCGTGATGGCGGTGGCCTCGAAGACGATACCGGCCAGTGAATTCGACCCGGCCGGCGACCTGATGGCGCACACCCGCGGGCTGCGCTTCGTCGGCCTGGTCGGCATCATCGACCCGCCGCGGCCCGAGGCGCGCGAGGCGATCGCGCTGTGCCGGCGCGCCGGCATCGCGGTCAAGATGATCACTGGCGACCATCGCCTCACGGCGGCAGCGATCGCGCGCGAGCTGGGCCTCGACGGCGAAGTGATCGAAGGTCGAGAACTCGACAGCCTGGGCCCCGAGGCGCTGGCCGCGTGCATCGACCGCGTGGCGGTGTTCGCGCGCGTGGCACCCGAGCACAAGGTGCGCATCGTGCAGGCCCTCAAGATCGACGGGCATGTGGTGGCGATGACCGGCGACGGCGTCAACGACGCCCCGGCGCTGAAGAACGCCGACATCGGCGTGGCGATGGGCATCACCGGCATCGAGGTGACCAAGGAAGCCGCCACGATGGTGCTGACCGACGACAACTTCGCGACCATCGTGCGCGCGGTCGAGGAGGGCCGTGCGATCTACGACAACATCGTCAAGTTCGTGCGCTTCCAGGTCTCGACCAACATCGGCGCGATCCAGACCGTGCTCGGCGCGAGCCTGCTCGGGCTGCCGACGCCGTTCACCGCGATCCAGATCCTGTGGGTCAACATCATCATGGACGGCCCGCCGGCGCTGAGCCTGGGCGTCGAGCCGCCGCGCACCGGCGTGATGGCAGACCCGCCGCGCGCGACCGACGCGCGCATCCTGAGCCGCGCGCGGCTGCTGCGCCTGTTCGTGTACGGCCTGATCATGGCGGTGGGCACGCTGGCGCTGTTCTGGTATGCGCTGCCCGCGGGCCACACCTATGCGCTGACGCTGGCCTGGACGACCTTCGTGCTGTTCCAGTTCTTCAACCTGTTCAACGCCCGCAACGAGCATGGCACGGCGTTCAACCGCCAGTTCTTCAGCAACCGCTGGCTGTGGCTGTCGCTGCTGTCGGGCGTGGTGCTGCAGGCGCTGGCCGTGCACTGGGCGCCGCTGCAGTACGTGTTCGACACCACCGACCTGACGCTCGCCGACTGGGCGCTGGCCACCGCGGTCGCGTCGAGCGTGCTGCTGATCGACGAGGCGCGCAAGCTGGTCCTGCGGCTGTTGCGGCGCGACCGGCAGCGCGGCGATCGCCGCCGGCCGGCGGCGGTGGCGAAGTGACAGCCCGGTCGTACCGGGCTGCACCGCCCGGGGCCGGGCGTCCGCGTTCATCGCCCTGCGCCGGCGCGGTGCCGCAGCCCGCGCCCCGGGGCCGGCATGCCGGGTGGCCATGGCCCCGCTGACCGAGATCCTGATGCTGCTGGCGGTCGCGGTCGCCGTCGTGCTGGCCTGCCAGCGCCTGGGCGTGCCGACCGCGCTGGGCTACCTGCTGGTCGGCGTCATCCTCGGGCCGCACACCTTCGGCGCGGCGCTCGAGGTGCCGCATTTCGCCGCGCTGGCCGAGTTCGGCGTGGTCTTCCTGCTGTTCACGATCGGCCTGAACTTCTCGCTGCCGCAGCTCCACGCACTGCGCGAGCAGGTGCTGGGGCTGGGCACCGGGCAGGTCGTGTTCACGACCGTGGTGGTCGGCGTGGCGGTCTGGCTGGCCGGGGTGCCGGCGGCAGCGGCTTTCGTCATCGGCGCGGTATTTGCGCAGTCGTCGACGACGATCATCGCCAGCCTGCTCAAGGAACGCGGCGAGGAAAATACCCAGCATGGCCGCCTGGGCCTGGCGATGTCGGTCTTCCAGGACGTCACCGCGGTGCCGTTCCTGATCGTCATCCCGGTGCTGGGCATCGGCGTGAGCGCCGCGGCGCTGGCCGGCGCGCTGGCGCTGGCGCTGGCCAAGGCGGTGCTGGCCTTCGCGCTGGTGCTGCTGGTCGGGCGCTATCTGCTGCGCCCGCTGATCCACCATGTGGCGCTGCGCCGCTCGGCCGAGATGTTCACGCTGACCGTGCTGCTGGTCGCGCTGCTGGCGGCCTGGACGACCCACAGCCTGGGCCTGTCGCTGGCCTTCGGCGGCTTTCTGGCCGGCATGGTGCTCGGCGAGACCGAGTTCCGCCACCAGATCGAAGCCTCGATGCGGCCGTTTCGCGACGTGCTGCTCGGCCTGTTCTTCGTCGGCATCGGCATGCTGTTCGACCCGGCGGCCGTGCTGCCGGTGCTGCACTGGGCGCTGCTGGGCGCGCTGGTGATCCTGCTGAGCAAGCTGCTGATCGTCAGCGCGCTGGTGCGCCGGGTCGGCGTCGAGCCGCAGACCGCCTGGCGCACCGGCGTGCTGCTGGCCGTCGGCGGCGAGTTCGGTCTGGCGCTGGTCGCCATCGCGCTGGGTGCCAGGGTCATCGACACCCAGCTCGGCCAGATCGCGATCAGCGCGGTGCTGCTGGCGATGGTCGCCGGCGCCGTGCTGATCCGCTTCAACGGTGCGATCGCGCAGCGCCTGACCCGGCGCGCGCCTGCGGTCGAACACCCCGGCGCGGCGGTCGAGCTGCCGCAGCCCGGCCCCGACGCTCCGGGCTGCGTCGTCATCGGCGGCTACGGCCGTGTCGGCCACACGGTGGCGGTGCTGCTGCAGGCCAGCGGCGTGCCCTTCGTCGCCTTCGACACCGACCCGAAGCGCGTCGCGCAGGGCCGCGCCGACGGCCATGCGGTGTCGTACGGCGACATCGCCGACCCCGAGCTGCTGGCCGCGATCCACGTCGAGCGCGCGGCGCTGGTCGTCGTCACCGTCGACGACGCCGGCGCCGCGCGCCGCGCGGTCGGCATGCTCGGCAAGGTCTGCCCGCAGGTGCCGGTGATCGCACGCGCGCGCAACCTCGACGAGAGCGGCCAGCTCGTCGAGGCCGGCGCGACCCACGCCTACCCCGAGACGATCGAAGCCAGCCTGCGCCTGGGTGCGACCGCGCTGCAGATGCTGCAAGTGCCGGCCGAGGAGGTCGACCAGCTCGTGCAGGGCGTCCGGGACTGGGGCTACCGGCCGGTCAGCGGCGACGAGCCGCGGCGCTAGGCGGCAGCGGTGCATGCCCGTTGCCGCTGGCGGTGCCGGTGTCGGCCAGCTCGCGCAGCAAGTCCAGCAGCAATTGCGTCTTGGCCGGGCCCAGCAGGGCGGCCAGCACTTCGGTGGCGCGTGCGCTGCGCCGCTCGGCCTTGGCCAGCAGCAGGCGGCCGACGTCGGTCAGTTCGAGCTGGGTCTTGCGGCGGTCGAGCGGGTCATTGCAGGCCAGCGCCCACTGACGTTCGCGCAGGGATTTCACGACGACCGAGGTCGTCGACCGGTCGAGCGCGACCAGCCGCCCGAGTTCGTTCTGGCTGACCCGGCCCATTTGCCGCAGCACGAACAGCGCGGCGTACTGCGAGGGCGTCAGGCCGAGGTCGGCGCAGGCCGCGGCGAAGGCTGCCGACATGATCTGGTGCGCGCGCCGGACGAGGTACTCCGGGCTGTCGAACAGGCCGTTCGACGGCGCCTGAGCTTTGCTTGCCGCAGATCCGCGGGCAGGGCTGGCTGCCGCTGACTTCACGCAAGACCTCACTTTTGTCTTTTATCAAACAAGTCTACTACTCGCCACCGCTGGCGTTGTAGCTGACCCTTCGAAGACAATGTAAGCATTGAAACGAGTTGAGCTGGGCATGCCTACACTCGGACCGGCAAATGTCGTCGTCGTCGACGACGACCTGGCCTCGGCGACGGCCACCGCCCGGCTGCTGGGCAAGATCGGCTGTCGCACCCGCGTCTGCACCGACGCGCCGAGCGCAGTCGCGCTGGCGATCGAGGACGACGTCGACCTGGTCGGGCTCGACCTCGGCATGCCCTCGCTCGACGGCTACGAGGTGCTGATGCTGATCCGCTCGCACGAGCAGACCCGGCGCGCGCCCAGCGTGCCGGTGGTCGCGATCACCGGGCGGGTGTCGGCGCAGGACCGCGCGCAGGCGCTGGCGGTGGGCTTCGTCGCCCACTTGCCCAAGCCGGTGATGCTCGCCGCGTTGCGCGTGGCCGTCGAGCGGGCGCTGATGCTGCGCGACGGCCTGCAGCGCACGCGCTACAGCGCCGACCGCGACGCGCTGGCCGCGCGCGCGGCTGCGCTGGCTGGCACGGGCGTCGCCAACCGGGTCGGGGCGATCGCTGCGCTGGCCGCCGCGGTCGAGCTGCGCGGCGAGGAACTGCTGGGCGAGCTGCTGCGCGCCGCGTACGCCGGCGACATGGCGCGTGCGCAGGCGGCGGCGGTGCGGCTGGCCGCCTTCGCCCGCGACCTCGGCGCGCTGCGGCTCTACCAGCTCGCCGGCGGTTGTGCGCAGGCGCTGGAGCAGGGCGAAGACGCGCTCGAGACGGCCGCGGTGCTGGCCCGCGCCGAGGTCGATCGTGTCGTCTACACGCTGCGCGAGCAGGTCGTCGGCTGAGCGGTACCGCGGCGGGTGGCGCGCGACCGACGGCATGGGGCCGCCGCGTGCGCAGGATCGCACGCTGGCGAAGGATTGCGGGCAAATCGCACGCCTCTTCGGATCAAGCGAAGATCGTTTGATGTCGATCATACGGCCACGTCGTCAGACATCGATCGATCGCGGCACACCGGCCGCGGCGCGGCGGCGAAGTCGCCACAGGAGCAGCCGGAATGCGCAGGAATCTGCCCGTCACGCAGCGCGAGTACAGGCTTGCACCCGAGGCCACGCTGCTGTCGACGACCGACACCCAAGGCCGCATCACCTACGCCAACGGCGCGTTCATCGAGGCCAGCGGCTTCAGCCGCGAAGAGCTGATGGGCCAGCCGCACAACATCGTGCGCCACCCCGACATGCCGCCCGCGGCCTTTGCCGACCTGTGGCGCACGATCCGCGCTGGCCTGCCGTGGACGGCGCTGGTCAAGAACCGGCGCAAGGATGGCGACCACTATTGGGTGCGGGCCAACGCGGTCGCGATGCGCCGCGGCGGCGAAGTCCTCGGCTATCTGTCGGTACGCACCTGCCCCGGCGAGGCCGAGGTCGCCGCCGCCGAGCGGCTCTACGCCGACGTCCGCGAGGGGCGCGCCCGCGGTCTCGCATTCGAACGCGGTCTGATCGTGCGGCGCGGCGCGCTGGCCTGGCTGTCGCTGGGCAAGCGCATGCCGATTGCGGCGCGCGTCGGCGTCGGGGTCGCGCTGGCCTGCGCGCCGGCGCTGGCGGCGCACGCGCTGGTCGCCGGTGCCGGGCTGACAGCGCAGGTGTTGCCGCTGGCCGCGCTGCTCGGCGCGGCCAGCGGCTACGCCTGGCTGCACGCCCATTTGATCGGGCCGCTGCGGCGCATCGGCGCGCAGGCCCAGGCCGTGGCCAGCGGCCAGGCCGTACAGCCGCTCGTCCCCGACCGCGTCGACGAACTCGGCGCACTGCTGGTGGCCATCAACCAGTCCGGGTTGAACATGCGGGCATTGATCGACGACGTCGCCGAGCAGGTCGGTGGCGTCCTCAGCGCAAGTGGCGAGATCGCCGCCGGCAGCCAGGACCTGAGCGCGCGCACCGAGCAGTCCGCGTCGAGCCTGCAGCAGACCGCCGCGGCGATGGAGCAACTCACGCAGACGCTGCAGCACAACCTGCAGTCGGCGCGGCAGGTCAGCGAGCTGGCGCAGCAGGCCAAGGCGGTGGCCCAGGATGGCGGCGCGGCGATGCGCGGCGTGGTCGAGCAGATGGCGCAGATCAGTGCGTCGAGCCGCAAGATCGCCGACATCGTCGGGCTGATCGACAGCGTCGCATTCCAGACCAACATCCTCGCGCTCAACGCCGCGGTCGAGGCCGCGCGCGCCGGCGAGCAGGGGCGCGGCTTTGCCGTCGTCGCCACCGAGGTGCGCGCGCTCGCGCAGCGCTCGGCGACGGCGGCGCGCGAGATCAAGGCGGTGATCGAGGCCTCGGCATCGACGATCGCCGCCGGCAGCGACAGCGTCGGGCAGGCCGGGCAGACGATCGACGCGGTGGTTGCCCAGGTCGACAAGGTCAGCGCGCTGATCGCCGAGATCACCGCCGTGTCGACCGAGCAGAGCAGCGGCATCGGCCAGGTCCATCAGGCGGTTGCCACGCTCGACGACACGACGCAGCAGAACGCCGCGCTGGTCGAGCAGAGCGCCGCCGCCGCCGAGGCGCTGCGCCAGCAGTCGGGCCGGCTGGCCGAGGCGGTCGGCGTCTACCGCGGGCGTTGAGGGCTGCCATGCATCGTGCCGGCGCCTGCGTTGCCGACCAAGCCTGCGCCGATGCGCGCAGCTCGCGCCGTGCCGCGACGACCCTGATCGTCGTCAGCCCGACGCCCGCGCTGGCCGAGGCGCTGACCGATGCCGCCCGCGGCCGCGGGTTGACGGTGCGCGCCGAAGCCGACCCGGCGCGGGCAGTGGCGTCGGTCGGGCGCGACGACGCCGAGATCGTCGCCATCGACGCCGGATACGGCGAGGAGCGGCTGCTCGACCTGGTGCATGGCCTGCACGAGCAGGCCGGCGCCGACGGGGTGCCGGTGATCGTCGCCGGCGAGCCTGGCCACCTGCGTGCGCTGCGGGCGGGGCGGGTCGGCGGCGCGGTCGATCACGCCCTGGCCCGCCCGTTCGACCCGCAGGCGCTGCAACTGTGCTTCGACGCCTGCCTGCGCGTGGTTGCGCTGCGGCGCCGGTGGCGGGCGGTGCTCGACCATGTCTCGGAAGCGGTGATCGTCGCCGACGACCGCGGCCGCGTGCGCAGCTTCAACGCCGCCGCGCAGCGCATGTTCCAGGTCGACGCCCAGCAGATGCTCGGCCAGCCGGTCACGCTGCTGATGCCGCCGCCGCACCGCGAGGCGCACGAGCGCTACGTCGCGGCCTACCTGCACGGCGGCCCGGCGCGGGTCATCGGGCGCGGCCGGACCGAGCAGGGCCTGCGGCGCGATGGCACGCGGTTTCCGATGCGGCTCGAGCTCAGCGACATCAGCGATGCCGCCGGCGTGCGCTTCGTCGGCGTGATCCGCGACCTGAGCCCCGAGCACGAGCGCGAGGCCCTGCATGAGCGCGCGCTGCACGACGGGCTGACCGGCCTGCCCAACCGCGTGCACGCGCTGGAGAGGTTGCGGCGGGCCTGCACGCACGCGCAGGCGACCGGTGCCGGTTTTGCGCTGCTGTACCTCGACCTGGACCGCTTCAAGCCCGTCAACGATACCCTCGGCCACGCGGCGGGCGATGCCGTGTTGGTCGCTGTGGCGCGGCGGCTGCGGCATGGGCTGGCCGAACGCGATTTCGTAGCCCGTCTGGGCGGCGACGAATTTGTGGCGCTGCTGGCCGACGTCGGTGACCGCGCGCAGGCCCGTGCAGTGGCCGACCGTCTGCGCAAGGCGGTGGCGCGGCCGATCGTCGTGCCGGGTGGACGCGCAACGGTCGACGCCAGCTTCGGCGTGGCAGTCTGGCCGGAAGATGGCGACGACGAGGAGGTCTTGCTGGACGCCGCCGATCGCAAGATGTACGCCGAGAAGAAGACGAGGGGCGGCGCCGGGGGCCCGTCGCTCGACGGCGATGACTGACGCCCAGGCCACCCGCAGCATCGGCCTCGCGCTGGCCGACCCGTCCTTGCGCGCGCTGGCCACGCGCTGGCTGCTCGACGACGGTCTGCAGGTCGTCGGTGCGACCCACCCGCAAGCCGCGGCGGTGCTGGCCGACCGGCAGGCCTGGGTGGCACGGTCCGACGGGTCCGACAGCGATGCGCGCACGCCGCTGCCGTGGATCCTGGTCGACGAGGACCTCGGCTGGCGCGCACGGCTGGCCGCGCTGGGCGCGGGGGTGCGGCATTTCGTGACGCTGCCGCTCACGCGCGACGCGCTCTTGCGCGCGCTGCGCAGCGTCGGCGTCGACCCCGACGCGTCGCCGCCGCGGGTGCTGGTCGCCGGCGCGCTGCGAGCGGGCGACCCGCGCCTCGACGCGCTGCGCTGCGCAGGCGGCGACGTGCGGCTCGTGGCGTCGGTCGACGCGCTGTTCAAAGGCCTGCGCCGCGCGCCGCCCGATGTGCTGGTCCTGTCTGACGGCATCGATGGCGCGTCGACGCAGGACCTGATGCGGCTGATCCGCGCCGACGCGGCGTACGACGGCGTCATGCTGCTGGCCGTGCTCGCGCGCCCCGAAGACGCCCGCGAGCTGCCGGCCGGGGCCAGCTTCCTGGTCGAGCCGGTGGCCGCGCAGCGGCTGTGCGAGGCGGTCTTCGACCGTGCCCGGCGCCGGCACCGGCTGCGCGCGGCCGAGGCCAGCCTGCAGCGGGTGCTGGCTTTGCAGGAGCAGGAGCGCGCGGCGCTCGACGCGCATGCCTTGGTGACCATCAGCGACGCCGCCGGCACCATCGTCTACGCCAACGACCATTTCTGCCGCGTCAGCGGCTGGTCGCGCGACGAGCTGATCGGGCGCAACCACCGTGTCGCGAAGTCCGGTGCGCACCCGCCGCAGGTCTACGCCGGGCTGTGGCGCACGATCGCGCGCGGCGAGATCTGGCAGGGCGAGCTGTGCAACCGGCGCAAGGACGGCTCGACGTTCTGGGTGGCGACGACGATCATGCCGCTCAGCCCGGACGAGGGCCGGCCGCCGGGGCAGTTTCTGGCGATCCGCACCGACATCACCGCGCAGAAGCAGGCGCAGTTTGCGCTGGCGCGGCAGCTCGAGCGGCTCGAGCAGATGAGCCGCCTGGCCGGCGTCGGCAGTTGGGAGTACGAGGTCGGCACGAGCGCGCTGCGCTGCTCGGACCAGGTCCTGCGCATCCTCGGGCGCGCGCCCGGCAGCGCGCTCGACTGCGCCGAGGCCTTGCGCCAGTTCGACGGTGCCGAGGTCTGCCAGCGCGTGCGCCAGGCCTGCGCCGCGGCGCTGCGCGAGGGCACGGCTTTCGAGTTCGAGGCCCCGCTGCGAACCGTCCAGCGCGAGCAGCGCTGGGTACGGCTGCTCGGCGTCGCGCAGCGCGAGGGCGCGGCCGTCGTGCGGCTGGCCGGCGCCGTCCAGGACGTCAGCGCGACGCGGCAGGCCAGGCTGGCTTTGCAGTGCGCGCGCGACGAGGCCGACCGCGCCAACCGCGCCAAGAGCGCGTTCCTGTCGACGATGAGCCACGAGCTGCGCACGCCGCTCAACGCGATTCTCGGCTTCGGCCAGTTGCTCGAGCTCGACCTGCCCGCCGGCAGCGCCGCGCACCGCCAGGTGCAGGAGATCGTCAAGGGCGGACGCCACCTGCTCGCGCTGATCGCGGACATCCTCGACCTCGCGCGCATCGAGAGCGGGCGCATCGACCTCGTGCCCGAGCGCGTCGTCGTCGCCACGGTCGTCGACGACGCCCTGCGGCTGGTGCGGCCGCTGGCGGCGCGGCGCGGCATCGCCGTCGAGGTCGACGTCGCCGAAGGGCTCGCCGTACGCGCCGACCGGCTGCGGCTGCAGCAGGTGCTGGTCAACCTGCTGTCCAACGCGATCAAGTACAACGTCGACCACGGCCGCATCGAGGTCCATGCCGAAGCGACCTCGGCGGCGCGCGTGCGCCTGGCGGTGCGCGACACCGGCTGCGGCATCGCGCCGCAGCGGCTGGGCGAGCTGTTCGAGCCGTTCAACCGGCTCGGCGCCGAGCGCGGCCCGGTCGAGGGCACCGGTATCGGCCTGGTCATCGTCCGCCAGCTCGTCGAGCAGATGGGCGGCGAGATCGGCGTCGACAGCCAACCCGGCGAGGGCAGCCTGTTCTGGGTCGAGCTGCCGCGCTGCAGCGATGAGGACGCACCATGATCGAAGGCGCCTTCCTGCCTGCCGGCGCGCGGCCGCCGCGCATCCTGCTCGTCGACGACGAGCCGGCCAACCTGCGGCTGCTGGGCGCGATCCTCGAGCGCGAGGGCTACACCGACCTGGTGCCGCTGGCCGACCCGCACGCGGTCGTGGCCTGCTACCGCGAGGCGCCGACCGACCTGATCGTGCTCGACCTGCGCATGCCCGGGCTCGACGGCCTCGCGGTGCTCGCGCAACTGCAGGCCCTGCAAGACCGGCTGTTGCCGCCGGTGATGGTGCTGACCGCGCAACGCGAACGCGAGGTGATGCTGCGCGCGCTGGCCGCCGGCGCGCGCGACTACCTGTGCAAGCCGTTCGACCGCGCCGAGCTGGTCATGCGGGTGCGCAACCTGCTCGATGCGCACCTCGCGCACCGCATGCTGCACGAGCGCCAGCGGGTGCTCGAGGAGATGGTGCAGGTGCGCACGCGCGAGCTGCACGACAGCCGTCTGCAACTGCTGCGCAGGCTCGGCCGCGCCGCCGAGTTCCGCGACGAGGAGACCGGCAACCACATCCTGCGCATGAGCTGCACCGCAGCGATGCTCGCGCGGGCGGCCGGCTGGAGCGACGACGGCGTCGAGCTGATGCTCAACGCCGCGCCGATGCACGACATCGGCAAGATCGGCATCCCCGACCACATCCTGCTCAAGCCGGGCCGGCTCGATGCAGCCGAGTGGGCGTTGATGCAGACCCACGCCGAGATCGGCGCGCGCCTGCTCGAGGGCGGCAACTGCGAGCTGCTCGAACTGGCGCGCACGATCGCCTGGACCCACCACGAGAAGTGGGACGGCAGCGGCTACCCGCGCGGGCTGGCCGGCGAGGCGATCCCGCAGGCCGGGCGGATCTGCGCGATCGCCGACGTCTTCGATGCCTTGCTGTCGGCGCGGCCGTACAAGCGCCGCTGGGGCTTCGACCAGGCGGTCGCCCACCTGATAGAGCACGCCGGCAGCCATTTCGAGCCCAGGCTGGTCGAGCTGTTCGTCGGCCGGCTCGACGAGGTCGCCGCGATCCGCGAGCGCTTTCCCGATGCAGCGCCCGGCTGATGCACGGTGCTCAGGCCGGCCCGTCGGCCAGCAGGCGGTCGATCACCGCCAGCGTGCGGCGCAGGTCCAGCGGCTTGGTCAGGTAGTCGGCGAATCCGGCGGCGCGCGCGCGGGCGAGGTCGGCGGGCATCGCGTTGGCGCTGACGGCCACCGCCGGCGCCGTGCAACCGGCCGCACGCAGCCGCGCGAGCAGCGCGTGGCCGTCGAGGCCGGGCAACTGGATGTCGAGCAGCAACAGCGCGGGCGGCTGCTGTTCGACCATCGCCAGCGCGGTCTCGGCGTCGCCGGCAATGCTCAGGTGCAGCCCGCCGTGGCGTTGCAGGATGAACTGCATCAGGCGCTGGTTGGCCTCGTGGTCCTCGACGTAGAGCACGCTGGCCTGTGCCGAGCCGGTGGGCCGCGGGGCTTGGGCCGGCGCGGTCTCGGCGGCCGTGGCCGCCGAGACCGCGGTCGGCAACCGCACCCGGAACGTGCTGCCGACCCCGGGCTGGCTGTGCACGCCGATCGAGCCGCCCATCAGCTCGACGAGGCGCTTGCACAGGCTCAGCCCGATGCCGGTGCCGGCGATGCCGCTGCGGTCGGCGTCGAGCCGCTCGAACGGCTGGAACAGCCGCTCGACCTGCTCGGCGCTCAGCCCCGCGCCGCTGTCGCACACCTGCAGCTCGCAGGTCCCGTCGGCGCAGTTCGACTCGACACGCACCTCGCCGCCGGCGCGGTTGTACTTGATCGCGTTGGACAGCAGGTTCAGCAGCACCTGCCGCAGCCGGCTGCGGTCGGCCTGCACCGGCAGGCAGGTCGCGTCGATGCGCCAGGTCAGGCGCAGGCCGGCCTGCTCGGCCATCGGGCCCATCAGTCGCACGCATTCGTCGACCAGCGCCGGCAGCGGCACCGGCTGCCGGTGCAACTGGATTCGCCCGGCCTCGATCGCGGCCAGGTCGAGCATCTCGTCGATCAGCTCGAGCAGGTGGCGGCCGGCGGCGAGGATCTCGTGCGCATGCCGGGCATCGTCGGGCGCCAGCGGCGAGAGCTCGAGCAACTGGCCGAAGCCCAGGATTGCGTTGAGCGGTGTGCGCAGCTCGTGGCTCATGCGCGAGAGGAACTCGGTCTTGGCGGCGCTGGCGCGCTCGGCGTCTTCCTTGGCCTGCGCCAGCGCCTGCGTGCGCTGCGCGATGCGCTGCTCGAGGCCGGCGTTGAGCGCGGCGAGTTCGTCCTGTTGCCGCCGGGTCTGGCTGACGTCCTGCACCGTGCCGATCGAGTGCAGCGGCCGGCCGTCTTCGCCGTAGTGCGTCTCGCCCTGCTCGACGACCCACTTGATGCGGCCATCGGGCATCAGCAGCCGGTGCTCGACGCGGTAGGGCTCGCGCGTGCGCAGCGATTGCGCGTACGCCGCGTCGACCTGGCCGCGGTCCTCGGGGTGCACGCAGGCGAGGAAGGCCTCGTACGACGGCGCGAAGCGCGCCGGGTCGATCTCGAACAGCGCGTAGACCTCGTCGGACCAGTGCAGATGCCCGCTCGCCAGGTCCAGGTGCCACGAACCGAAGCGTGCGACCTGCTGCGCGCGGCGCAGCCGCCATTCGCTGTCCTCGAGCCGACGCCGCTGCGCGTCGACCTGCGCCAGCGCCGCGACTTCGGCGCGGCGGTCGAGGCAGGTCGCCATCCAGGCCAGCGGCCGCCCGTCGCCGTCGACGACGAGGTGCGCCGCGCAGCGCACCGCGACGGCGCTGCCGTCGCGGTGGCGCGCGCACAGGTCGGCCTGCGCCGGCTGGCCGGCGAGCACCGCGCGGTGCAGTTCGCGCGCGGCCTCGGCGTCGTGCCAGAAGCCGGCGTCCAGCGGCCGGCCGAGCACCTGCGCGACCGCGTCGTAGCCCCACAGCGCGAGCCAGGCCGGGTTGACGTAGACCAGGCACCCGTCGAGGTCGGCGACCACGGTCGCGGCCTGCGAGCGCTGCAGGATCTGCCAGGCCGGCGCGACCAGGTCGGCCGGCGTCGGGGCCGCGGCGTGGGCGGGGGCAGGAATGGCTTCGCGGGCGTCGGTCATGGCTGGGGATCCGTTCGAAACAGGGCGCTGCGGGCTGGGGCCTGAGGTTTGCCGGGTGTGTACCGCAAGCGCATCGTACGTTCGATATCAAACCATATCGGGACCCGAGTGCGTCCCGAAAAGCCAGGGAGATCAGGCCATGTTCGGATCGTCGAAGGTATCGACCTGGCTCGTGCCGAGGAGTGGCTGAAGCTGCGCGACCGCTTGCTCGCGAACCTGCCTGCGGAGGCGTTCGACGGGCTCGAAGACCTGCGTGAGCGCAGGCCCGCGCCGGAGCGCGACTGGCCATGACGACGCTGATGCTCGACACCAGCGCCGTGTCGGCCACCGCTCGACGGCGGGACCCGCGCCTTCAGGCTCTCGTCGCCACGCGCCCGGACTGCCGGTCCGCGCTGGTCGAAGCCGAGCTTCGACATGGCCTAGATCGGGGCTTGGCATTCGGCCTGTGCGCGTCGGTGCATCTGGCTTGCTGCGTGCCGTGCCCGACAGCAAGCCCCCGAGCGCCGGTCGCCGGCCGTTGCGGCGGCAACGCCCGGCTTTGCAGTCCGCAGTCCCGTCGTTCGGCGCGCCGCAGCCCGACTCTGGAGCCTGGTGAACTTCCCGTGCCCCGCCGGTGGCAGGCGGATCGATCACGTGCCAAGATGGTGGCGTCATCCCGACGATCGGAGCCCAGCATGGCCCAACCCGTACGCGCGAGCGAGACCCCGTTTGCCGTCGCCGTCGAAGCCGGCAAGGACTACTGGTGGTGCGCCTGCGGCCTGAGCAAGGCGCAGCCTTTCTGCGACGGCTCGCACAAGGCGGTGCCCGGGTTCAGCCCGCTGAAGTACACCGCAGCCGAGAGCGCGACGGTCTACTTCTGCGGCTGCAAGGGCAGCGGTCGCAAGCCGCTGTGCGACGGTTCGCACAAGACGGCGGCCTGAGCTCGGCGAGGGCGGGCGATCGGCCCGGCCCGGTCACGCGCCGGGCTCAGCGCCGCCCCGGCGCCAGCAGCCGGTCATGGGCGACCATGCCGACGAGCATCGCGGCGACGAAGACCAGGCCGGTCGTCGCGCCCGAGCTCGATCGATCATGACGAGATCGAGTGCCGGCAGCGGTCCGCCGGGGAACTGCGTCAGCCGGCCGCCCTGGGCCAGCGTGCCCAGGTCCGGCGGCGCGAAGTCCAGCCGCGCGAGTGAGGCCCAGGTCCGGCGGCGCGAAGTCCAGCCGCGCGAGTGAGGCCCAGGCCCGCGCGCACGAGGATACGCGCCGATGCTGCTGCCGATGTGGCCGCTGCCGATGATGCCGATGTGCATGGCGTGTGCTCCATGGTGATGCGTGTTGAGGATCAAGCCGCGTAGCCGCCGTCCACCGGCACGCTGGCGCCAGTGACGAAGCTCGCGCCCGGGCTGGCCAGCCAGGCCACCGCGTCTGCGATCTCGTGCGGCTGCGCGTAGCGCTGCAGCGCGGTGTAGACCTTGGCCTGAGCGGCGAAGTCGCTGGTCTCGGGGTTCATGTCGGTGTTGGTGGGGCCGGGCATCACGTTGTTGATGGTGATGCCGCGCGGCCCCAGGTCGCGTGCCAACGCCTGCGTCCAGCCCGCGACCGCAGCTTTGGTGAGCACGTACAGGCCGCCACCGCCATAGGGCACGTACTCGCTGTTGATGCTGCCGATATTGACGATGCGACCGCCCGCGCCCATGTGCCTGAGCGCTTCCTGCGTGGCGACGAACACGCCCTTGACGTTGACGTCGACGATGCGCTCGAAGTCGGCCAGCGTGAACTCGCCCGCGGGCTTGACGATGGCGATGCCGGCGTTGTTGACCAGGATGTCGACGCGGCCGCCGAAGGTGGCCGCGGTGCGGGCCACGGCGGCCTGCACCTGCGCTGCGTTGCCAGCATCGGCCTCGATCGCCAGCGCGGTGCCGCCGGCGGCCTTGATCTCCTGTACGAGCGCGTCGGCCGGTGCCGGCGAAGCGATGTAGGTGAAGGCGACGGCCGCGCCGTCGGCTGCCAGGCGCCGCACGATGGCCGCGCCGATGCTGCGCGAACCGCCGGTGACGAGGGCAACCTTGCCGGTCAGGGGTTGGTGGGTGGTCTTGGTGGTGCTCATGTCGGCTCCTTTCCGAAGTGGGTCAGGGGTTGCGATGGCTTCACTGTCGTCGCTAGACTCCTCTTGGGGTAGACGGTAGTCGCTGGAATGACTTTCAAGCGATACTTGAAGCCGTGGAGACCCTGGCCAACCTGGAGTCCTTCGTGCGCAGCGCCGAGGCGCTCAGCTTCTCGGCGGCGGCGCGGCGCCTGGCGCTGACGCCCGCGGCGGTGAGCCGCAACGTGGCGCGGCTGGAGGCCAACCTCGGCACGCGCCTGTTCCAGCGCACCACGCGCAAGCTCACGCTCACCGAGGACGGCGAGCGTTTCCTGCAGGCGGTGGGCGGCGGGCTGGAGAGCATCCAGGCGGCCATCGTCGCGATGGCCCGCACGCGCAGTGGTCAGCCCACCGGCACGCTGAAGGTGAGCATGGCGCCGGGCTTCGGCGTCGACTACGTGCTGCCGCTGCTACCGGCCTTCGTCGAGCGCTACCCGGCGCTGCGCACCGACTGGCACCTCGACAACCGCAAGGTGGACCTGGTGGCCGAGGGCTTCGACGCCGCGATCGCCGGCGGCTTTGAGCTCGCACCGGGAGTGGTGGCACGCGAGCTGGCGCGGGTGCACATCGTGGTGGTGGCCTCACCTGCCTTCCTGGCTGGGCGCAAGCCAGCGCCCGATCCACGCGACCTGGTCGACTGGCCCGCGGTGGCCATGCGCTCGGTGCAGCACGGACGATTGCGCAACCGCATGCTGCGCCACCGCAACGGGCGCGAGGTGGAAGTAGCGAGCGAACCCCGTGCGGTGTTCGACGATCCGCACGCCATCACGCAGGCGGCGCTGCTCGGGCTGGGCTTTGCGCTGCTGGCGATGCCGCACGCCTTGCCGCATCTGCAGTCCGGCGCGCTGCAGCGCGTGCTGCCACAGTGGTACTGGGACGACGGGCCGATCTCGCTCTACTTCTCCAGCCAGCGCCTGCTTCCGCGCAAGACACGCGTGTTCGTCGACTACCTCGTGGACGAGTTCAAGGCACGAGGGATTGCGGAGCAACTGAAGGCGGGTTGACTGCCGACTGTCGGGCCAGCGGGAGGCTTTGGTCCGGATTGCTGCAAGGTAGCCGGTCGGACCGAAAGCCTTGGTCCCGGGTGTCGGCGCCGACATGGGATGCGCCCGCGCCAAGCCGCCCAGGCGCTCCAGGCGATCGCTGGCGCGAAGTCGAGCTGAGCATGCGTGCACTGATCGATGGTGTCGCCGAGCACGGGGGTGAGGTTCTTGACGCCGGCGGCGAGATCGCCGCCGGCAGGCTGGACCTGGGCGCGCGTACCGGGAAGTCCGCAGCGAGCCCGCAACGGACCGCCACGGTGCTCGCGAACTGACGCAGGCACCTGAGCACGACCAGCGGTCGGCGTGGCAGGTCAGCGAACCGGCGCATCGGGCCAGGGCGGTGGCTTGGGCGGATCAGGTCATGTCCGGCGCGCTGAAGGTGCTAGCGCGGTGTCTTGCGACGGCATCGGACTATACTTTGGTATATATCATCAGGGGCACGGAGGCACCTCATGCGGACCGCAAAACTGTTCAAGAACGGCCGCAGCCAAGCGGTGCGCTTGCCGGCGGAGTTCCGTTTCGAGGGCGACGAGGTGCTGATCCGGCGCGATCCGGTGACCGGCGACGTGATCCTCAGTGCCCGCCACCAGCGCTTCGACGAGTGGCTGAAGCTGCGCGACCGCTTGCTCGCAAACCTGCCTGCGGATGCGTTCGACGGGTTCGAGGACCTGCGTGACCGCAGGCCCGCGCCGGAGCGCGACTGGCCATGACGACGCTCATGCTCGACACCAACGCCGTGTCGGCCATCGCTCGAGGGCGGGAGCCGCGCCTTCAGGATCTCGTCGCCACGCGCCGGGTCTGCTTGTCCGCGCTGGTCGAAGCGGAGCTTCGCTATGGCCTGGCGCGGCGACCCGTGCATGCGGACCTGCGGCGGATCATCGAGACGATGCTGGAGGCCGTCGAGATCCGGGCCTGGCATTCGGCCTGTGCACGCCGGTATGGCTTGCTGCGCGCCGCGCTCGAGCAGGACGGCCTGCCGCTGTCGCCGGTCGACCTCCTGATTGCCAGCCATGCCATCGCCGAGGCGTGCACGCTGGTCACCGCCGATCGCGCCTTTGCCCGTGTGCCGGGCCTGCAGTTGCTGGACTGGACAGCCGATCCCGGGCACTGACGGCGCCGCGTCCCTCGGCAAACCCCCGAGCGCCGGTGGTCGCCGGCCTTCCCGGCAAGCGGCGGCGATCCGTCGTGCGGTTCGCGCGTGACCAGGTGCTGCACGCCTTGGCGCGGCGGCCATTGCCCGTAGACGACACCATCAGCCGCGGGCCGGGCTCAGCGCCGCCCCGGCGCCAGCAGCCGGTCATGGGCGACCATGCCGACGAGCATCGCGGCGACGAAGACCAGGCCGGTCGTCGCGCCCGAGCTGGCGGCGACCAGCGCCGGGCCCGGGCAGAAGCCGCCGAGCCCCCAGCCGGCGCCGAACAGCACGCCGCCGAGCAGCAGGCGCCAGTCGACGGTGTTGCTCGACGGCAGCTCCATGCGCTCGCCGGCCCAGGCGTGGGTGCGCTTGCGTGCGGCGGCAAAGGCAAAGACGCCGACGCCGATCGCGCCGCCCATGACCAGCGCGAGGCTGGGGTCCCAGGCGCCGGCGAGGTCGAGAAAGCCCTTGACCTTGGTCGGGTCGGTCATGCCGGCGGCGATCAGGCCGATGCCGAAGACGATGCCGGCGATCAGCGCGAAGACTGCACCCATGGTGGCGCTCCTGGATCAGATGACGTGGCGGATGAGGTAGACGGTGGCAAAGCCCGCGCCCATGAAGGCCAGCACGTTGGCCAGCGAGCGCAGCGAGAAGCGGCTGAGCCCGCAGACGCCGTGGCCGCTGGTGCAGCCGTTGCCCATGCGCACGCCGACGCCGACGAGCAGGCCGGCGGCGACCAGCGCCAGCCAGCCGACGTCGACGCGCACCGGCGGCAGCGGCGCGACCAGCGTCCACAGCCACGGCGCGACCAGCAGACCGCCGATGAACAGCAGCCGCGTGCGCTCGGGGGCGAGCGAGGCGCCGGTCAGCAGGGCGCGCAACGGGCTGCCGACGATGCCGGCGATGCCGGCGATGCGGCCGTTGCCGAGCACGAACAGCGCCGAGGCGAGCCCGATCAGCACGCCGCCGGCAAGCGCGCTCCAGGGGGTGAAGGCGGTCCAGTCGATGGTCATCGGGGTGGTCTCTCGGGGCTCAGTGGGTGGACGACGCGGCGCTCGGTGCGCCCGTGGGTGGCCGGCAGTACAGGCTGTAGAGCGTCTGCAGCATGGCTTCGACGGCCGGCGAGCCGACGCGGTAGTGCACCTGCTTGCCGGCGCGGCGGGTGGCGACCAGGCCTTCGTGGCGCAGCACCGCGAGCTGCTGCGACAGATTGGGCTGGCGGATGCCGCTGGCCGCGCCGAGCTCGCCGACCGAGCGCGCGCCACCGAGCAGGTGGCACAGCAGGATCAGGCGGTCGGCATGGGCCAGCGCCTTGAGCAGGGCCGCGGCCTCGCGCGCGCGCAGGTGCAGCGCGGCGAGCTCGGCCGCGGGAGGCGGGGCGGTGGAGTGCAGGGCCGCTGAGTTCATTTGACATCAGTATACAACGATTAAAAATAATGTAAACTGGCAAAACTTCGCCGCGGTCCACCCACCCGCCGCGGCTGGCCACCTTCTTCGCAACCGGAGGCCCCGATGCGCCCAGCCCTCGTCAGATCGTTCTTCGACCCCGCCACCTACACCGCCACACATGTCGTCTCATGCCCGGCGACGAAGGCCGCGGCGATCATCGACAGCGTGCTCGACTACGACCCCAAGGCCGGGCGCACCTCGACGGCCTCGGCCGACCGGGTCATCGAGCATGTCGAGGCGACGGGCCTGCGCGTCGAGTGGCACCTCGAGACGCATGCCCACGCCGACCACCTGTCGGCCGCGCCCTACCTCAAGCGCCGGCTTGGCGGGCGCATCGGCATCGGGGCCCACATCCGCGACGTGCAGGGGGTGTTCAAGAAGGTCTTCAACGCCGCCGACATGCACACCGACGGGCGGCCGTTCGACCATCTGTTCGAGGACGGCGAGGTCTTTCGCATCGGCGAGCTCGAAGCGCGCGTGCTGCACACGCCCGGCCACACGCCGGCCTGCGTGAGCTACCTGGTCGGCGACGATGCCTTCGTCGGTGACACGCTGTTCATGCCCGACTACGGCACCGCCCGCTGCGACTTCCCCGGCGGCGATGCGCGCGTGCTCTACCGCTCGATCGGCAAGCTGCTCGCGCTGCCGCCGCAGACCCGCCTGCACCTGTGCCACGACTACCTGCCCGGTGGCCGCGAGCCGCGCTGGCTGAGCACCGTGGCCGAGCAGCGCGCGGCCAACATCCACCTGCGCGCGGGCATCGGCGAGGACGAGTTCGTCGCCATGCGCACCGCGCGCGACCGCACGCTCGAGATGCCGGTGCTGCTCCTGCCCGCGGTCCAGGTCAACGTGCGCGCCGGCGAACTGCCGCCGCCCGAGGACAACGGCACGCGCTACCTCAAGATCCCGCTCGACGTGCTGTGAGCCGCGAGCAAGCGACCGTGGCCGAGCCGCTGGCCGAGCGCTGGCGCCGCTACCGTGGCGCGGCGCTGGCCGACGACTTCGTCGCGGCGCTGATCGTCACCATCCTGCTGCTGCCGCAGAGCCTGGCCTACGCGATGCTGGCCGGGCTGCCGCCGGTGGTCGGCGTGATGGCCAGCCTGCTGCCGCTGCTGGTCTACGCGGCGCTGGGCTCGAGTTCGACGCTGGCGGTCGGGCCGGTGGCGGTGCTGGCGATGATGACCGCGCAGGTCGTCGTGCCGGCGGCGGCCGCGCATGGGGTGCCGGTGCAACTGGCCGCGCTGGTGCTGGCGCTGCAGATCGGGCTGGTGCTGGCGCTGGCCGCGGCGCTGCGCCTGGAGGTCTTCGCCGCGCTGCTGAGCGCGCCGGTGCTGCACGGCTTCATCACCGGCGCGGCGCTGGTCATCGCGCTCGGCCAGTTGCCGGCGCTGCTCGGCGTGGCCGTGCACGGCCATACCGCGCTCGAGCTGGCGAGTTCAGCCTGGGCCTCGCCGGCCCTGCAGCCGCATGCGGCGACGGCGGCGGTCGGGCTGGCGGCGCTGGCCGCGCTGTGGGCCCTGCGGCGCTGGGGCGTGCGCGCCGGCACCGCGCTGGGCCTGCCGCCGCGGCTGGCGGCGCTGCTGGCGCGCAGCGCGCCGCTGGTGGTGGTCGCCGCGGCCATCGCCTGGGTGCTGTACGCCGGCCCGGCAACCGCCGGCGTCGCGCTGACCGGCAGCATCGACCTCGGCCAGGGGCTGGCCTTCGCGCCGCCCTGGGCCGCACCGGCGGCGCTGTGGCTGGCCCTGCTGCCTGCGGCCGCGCTGCTCGGCCTGGTCGCGTATGTCGAGGGCCTGGCGGTGGCCGAGGCGCTGGCCGCGCGCCGCGGCGAGAAGATCGACCCGCGCCGCGAGCTGTTCGGGCTGGCCGGCGCCAACCTCGCTGCCGGCCTCGGCGGCGGCATGCCGGTGACCGGCGGCTTCGCGCGCAGCATCGTCAACTTCGACGCCGGCGCGCGCACCCGCCTGGCCGGCGTCTGGACCGCGCTGCTGCTGGCCGTTGCGGTGTACGCGCTGGGCGACTGGCTGGGCCTGCTGCCCAAGGCGGTGCTGGCCGCGACCATCGTCGTCGCGGTGCTGGCGCTGCTCGATGCGCGCCCGTTTGCCGAGGCCTGGCGCTGGTCGCGGCCCGAGTTCGCGCTGATGGTCATGGTCACCGCGCTGACCGTGCTGCTGGGCGTCGAGGTCGCGCTGGCCGCCGGCGTCGTGCTCTCGGCCGGGCTGCTGCTGCAGCGCACCGCGCGGCCGCATTGGGCCGAGGTCGGCCGCATCCCGGGCACCGAGGTCTTCCGCAACGTGCTGCGCTTTCGCGTCGAGACCCTGCCCGGGGTGCTCGTCGTGCGCGTCGACGAGGGCCTGCTGTTCACCAACTCGCGCTGGCTGGCCGACACGCTGGGTGTGCTGCCGGCGCAGCGCCCGGGCCTGCGCCACTTCGTGCTGATGATGTCGGGCGTCAACGACATCGACTACACCGGCCTGCAGGCGCTGCAGCAGCTCGCGCGCGACCTGCGCGCGCAGGGCGTCACGCTGCACCTGGCCGAGGTCAAGGGCCCCGTCGGCGACCGCCTGCGCGCGGCCGGGCTGCACGACTGGCTGGGCGCCGGTGCGGTCTTTCGCACCGCGCACGAGGCCTGCCTCGCGCTCGGCGCGGCGGGGCCGGGCGGGCCGGGCGGCGACGCCAGCGCGGCGGGGCGCTGATAGGCGCGGCGCCAGAGGCGCTGGCCGCCGCGGACCAGCGCGTGGCGGCCCGGCGGGCCTGAGCCTCAGCCCCGGGCCTGCGCGTCGGGCGTGTCGGCGACGGCAGCCGGGGTGCTGCCGACCACGGCGGCCGCCGGTGCCGGCGCGGCTTCGGCGGCCTCGCTGGCGGCCCACTCGCGCCAGACGGCCAGCAGCACCGCGAGGATGACCGGGCCGACGAACAGCCCGATCAGCCCGAACGCACCGAGCCCGCCGAGCACGCCGAACAGCACGATCACGAACGGCACCTTCGAGACGCCGCTGATGATCAGCGGGCGCACCAGGTTGTCGATCCAGCTGACCGCGAGTATGCCCCACAGCATCAGGCCGATGCCGGCGGCGACGTGGCCGGTGACCAGCAGCCACAGCGCCATCGGCACCCAGATCAGCGTCGCGCCGAACGGGATCAGCGCCAGCAGCGCGGTCGCCGCGCCCCAGAACACCGGCGCCGAGATGCCGACCGCCCAGTAGCCCAGCCCGGCCATGAAGCCCTGCACGACGGCGGCCATCAGCAGGCCGTAGACGACCGCGCGGGTGGTGTTGCCGACGGCGTCGAAGTAGGCCTGGACGCGGTCGCCGAGCAGCCCGCGCAGCACCTGGCGCGATTCCTGGAACAGCTGCTCGCCGTCGCGAAACAGGAAGAACGCGGTCAGCAGCGCGATCGCGAAGCGCAGTGCATTGATGCCCAGGTCGCCCAGCAGGCCGACGGCGCGCGCGCCCAGCCACTGGCCCCACTGCTCGCCCAGCGCGGCGAGGTAGCGGCCCAGCGCCTGGCGGTCGCCACCGAGCACCGCCAGTTGCTCCTGCAACCACGGCCCCAGCACGGGGACCGCGGCCAGCGGCTGCGGCAGCTCGACGCCGACGCGCAGCAGCGCCATCGCCTCGCGCAGCGCGACCGTGCCCTCGCGCTGCATCATGAGCAGCAGCCACAGCGGCACCGCGACCAGGACCACGGCCAGCGCCATCGTCATCGTGAACGCAGCCCAGCCGCGCCGGCCCCTGAAGCGCCGCAGCAGCCGCTCGTACAGCGGCCAGGACACGTAGACCAGGATCGCGGCCCAGGCCACCGCGGTCAGGAAGGGCTGCAGCACGATCAGGCCGGCGAGCAGCAGCACGCCCAGCAGCACGGCGACCAGGCCGTTGCGCAGCCAGGCGGGGGGGTGGGCGTGTTTCATGGGACGGCGGCGGGGGCGGCGCAGCGGTGGGGGCAGGCGCGGCCATTGTCGGGCAACACACCGGCCGCCGGCGCAACAGCCGCAAGCCGCAGCGGCGCACGCGGATGAGGTACAAAGACAGACTTTCGTCGCCAGCGTTTCGGTGCACCGCGCCGAGGCGCACCGACGCAGCCGCAGCGCCCCGTACCGGCCGCGCGCCCCGCCCACCCGACCCAGCGAGTCCGACCATGCCCGCCTACCGCTCCCGCACCACCACCGCCGGCCGCCGCATGGCCGGGGCCCGCGCGCTGTGGCGCGCCACCGGCATGACCGACGAGGACTTCACCAAGCCGATCATTGCCGTCTGCAACTCGTACACCCAGTTCGTGCCCGGCCATGTGCACCTGAAGGACCTGGGCGCGCTGGTCGCGCAGGAGATCGCCGCCGCCGGCGGCGTCGGGCGCGAGTTCCACACCATCGCCGTCGACGACGGCATCGCGATGGGCCACGACGGCATGCTGTATTCGCTGCCCTCGCGCGAGCTGATCGCCGACGCCGTCGAGTACATGGCCAACGCCCACTGCGCCGACGCGCTGGTGTGCATCTCCAACTGCGACAAGATCACGCCCGGCATGCTGCTGGCCGCGCTGCGGCTGAACATCCCGGCGGTCTTCGTCTCCGGCGGGCCGATGGAGGCCGGCGCCCCGGCCACCGCCGGCGGCCACAAGCTCGACCTGGTCGACGCGATGGTCGCCGCCGCCGACCCCAGCCGCAGCGACGCCGAGGTCGCCGAGATGGAGCGCTCGGCCTGCCCGACCTGCGGCTCGTGCTCGGGCATGTTCACCGCCAACTCGATGAACTGCCTGGTCGAGGCGCTGGGCCTGGGGCTGCCCGGCAACGGCACGGTGCTGGCCACCCACGCCGACCGCGAGCAGCTCTTTCGGCGTGCCGGGCGGCAGGTCGTCGAGATCGCCAGGCGCTGGTACGAGCACGACGACGCCAGCGTGCTGCCGCGCTCGGTCGCCAGCTTCCAGGCCTTCGAGAATGCGATGGCGCTCGACATCGCGATGGGCGGCTCGACCAACACCGTGCTGCACCTGCTGGCCGCGGCCCAGGAAGCCGGCGTGCCCTTCACGATGCAGGACATCGACCGCCTCTCGCGCCGCGTGCCGCAGCTGTGCAAGGTCGCGCCGGCGACGCCGCATGTGCACATCGAGGACGTGCACCGCGCCGGCGGCATCCCGGCGATCCTCGGCGAGCTCGCGCGCGCCGGGCTGCTCAACCTCGACGTGCCGACCGTGCACGCGCCCAGCCTGGCCGCCGCGCTGGCGCAATGGGACGTGCGCGCCGACGGCGTCGCCGACGAGGTCAAGCGCTTCTTCCGCGCCGCACCCGGCGGCGTGCGCACCCAGCAGGCCTTCTCGCAGCGCGCGCGCTACGCGACGCTCGACACCGACCGCATCAAGGGCGTGATCCGCGACCAGGCGCACGCCTTCAGCTACGACGGCGGGCTGGCCGTGCTCTACGGCAACCTCGCCCCCAACGGCTGCATCGTCAAGACCGCCGGCGTCGACGAGAGCATGTTCGAGGTCGAGCAACTGCGCTACACGACCAGCGTGCCGACCTCGACGCTGCGCGTCTTCCGCGGCCCGGCCCGCGTCTACGAGAGCCAGGACGCGGCCGTCGAGGCCATCCTCGGTGACCAGGTGCAGCCCGGCGACGTGGTCGTCGTCCGCTACGAGGGCCCGCGCGGCGGCCCCGGCATGCAGGAGATGCTCTACCCGACCTCGTACCTGAAGGCCAAGGGCCTGGGCGCACGCTGCGCGCTGCTGACCGACGGCCGCTTCTCGGGCGGCACCTCGGGGCTGTCGATCGGCCACGCCTCGCCCGAGGCCGCCGAGGGCGGCAACATCGCGCTGGTCGAGGACGGCGACCTCATCGAGATCGACGTGCCCCGGCGCCGCATCGAGCTGCTCGTCGCCGACGAGCAGCTGCAGGCGCGCCGCGAGCGCCAGCACGCGCGCGGCGCGCAGGCCTGGACGCCGGCGCAGCCGCGCACGCGCCAGGTCAGCGCCGCGCTGCGCGCCTACGCCGCGATGACCACCAGCGCCGACCGCGGCGCGGTGCGCGACGTGAGCCGGCTCGGGGACTGAAGTCGCCGGGCCCCGGGCGGCGCGGCGGTCGTTCGGGCTGCCGCGGCGCGCGCCGTCGCGCGCTGCGCGAAAGGACCGCTGCGCGGTTTGACACCCCCGGACCAAGTGGTCAGAATATTGGCCAATAAATCACCGGGAGTATCGATGCGCACGGTCCAGGCCTCGCAGTTCAAGGCGCACTGTCTGGCCCTGATGGACGAGGTCGCGGCCACCGGGCAGTCGCTGCTGATCACCAAGCATGGCCGGCCGATCGCCGAACTCAAGCCGCACCGACCGCCGCGCGAGGCGTCGCTGATCGGTCTCGACAAGGGACGGATCACGATCCTCGGCGACATCGTCGTGCCCGCGTACGACGGCCCGTGGGACGCGCTTGGGTGATCCTGCTCGACACCCACGCGCTGATCTGGGCCGCGGCCGACGACCGCCAGCTCGGGCGTCGCAGCCGCCGCCTGATCGACAAGCATTGGGCCGAGGGCGGCGTGCTGGTCAGCGCGCTGAGCTTCTGGGAAGTGGCGCTGCTGCACGAGCGTGGCCGGATCGGGCTGCCGCTGCCGGTGGCGCAATGGCGGGCCCAGCGCCTGGGCGCCGGTCTGGGCGAGCTGGCGGTCGACGGTGCCATCGCCGTTCGCGCCGCCGGTCTCGGCGGCCTGCCCGGTGACCCGATCGACCGCCTGATCGTGGCTACCGCGCTCGAGCGCGGCGCCGTGCTGCTGACCGCCGACGAAGGGATCCTTGGCTGGGAGCACGCGCTCGTGCGTCACGACGCCCGGCGCTGAGGTGTGCCGCTGCGGTGGATGGCCGCCGATCGGACGCCGCCCGGGGGGCGGCTGCCGGCGTCCATGCCGCGTCAGCGCCGTGCCACCGGCGCGTAGCGAAACGGCGCGGCCAGCGCGCGCAGGATCGGCGGGTCGCGGCGGTAGAGGTCGGTGCGGAACTCGGCGCGGTCGTGCTCGCCGGCGCGTGCGGTGTGGTAGAGCAGCAGCAGCGGCACGCGCCGGCGCACCGGCAGCGTGCGCGTGCGGCCCTCGTCGAGCGCGGCGGCGATCTGCGATGCGCTCCAGCGCTCGGCGTCGGCCAGCAGCAGCTCGGCGAGTTCGAGCGGACGCTCGACGCGGATGCAGCCCGAGCTGAAGGCGCGCACCGGGCGCTCGAACAGCTCGCGCGCCGGGGTGTCGTGCAGGAAGACGAGGTGCTCGTTGGGCGCCATGAAGCGGATGCGGCCGAGCGCGTTGTCGGGGCCCGGGGCCTGCACGATGCGGTACGGGAAGGCCGCGGGGGCCGCGCGCACGGCGTCCCAGTCGACCGCCTCGGGGCTGACGACGCGCCCGTCGCGGTCGACCAGCCGCTTGCCCTGGCGCGCAAGGTAGCCGCGGTCGCGCAGCACGCGCGGCAGCACGTCCTCGCGCAGGATGGTCGGTGGCACCACCCACTCGGGGTTGAGCACGAGGTATTCCATGGTCGAGCGGAACTCGGGTGTGCGCCGGTAGGCGCGGCCGACGATGACGCGCGAGCGCCAGGCTTCGCGGCCGGCCAGCCACAGGCTGGCCTCGAAGCCGGCGATGTCGACCTTCAGGTGGTCGCCGACGAGGTCGCGCGCGACCCAGCGCAGGCGCTCGAGGTTGGCGCGCACCTGGTCGATGCGCGCGGCCACCGGCACATTGAGCGCGGCCAGCGTCGCGCGGCCGACCACCCCGTCGGCTTCGAGCCCGTGGCGGGCCTGGAAGCGGCGCACGGCGGCGTCGAGCGCGGCGTCGAACACGACGTCGGGTGCGGCGGGGTCGGCGGCAGCCGCCGGCGCGGGCTGGTCGCCGCCGGCGACCAGCCGCGCGCGCAGCGCGGCCACGCGAGCGCCGCTGTCGCCCAGCGCCAGCCGCGGCCCCGCGGGCACCGCCGGCCAGCCGCCGCGGCGCTCGACCTCGCGCAAGCCGGCCAGCACGCGGCGCAGGCCGGCGTAGCCGGGCAGGGTCGGCGCCAGCGCGGCCAGCGCGGCGGCCGGGTCGGGCGCGGTGGCCAGGCGCTCGAGCCCGGCGGCCGGGTCGGCGCCGGCCAGCGTGCGCGCGAGGTTCCAGCTCGCCTGCAGCGAACGCGGGTCGACCTTGCCGAAATGCAGGTGGTAGGCCAGCCGCATCAGCGCGTCGGTCAGCAGCAGCTCGCGCTCGACGGCGGCGCGGGCGTCGCCGGCGGGCAGCGGCCGGGCCAGCACCTCGGCGTGGTAGTCGAGCGGGTCCAGGCCGTGTGTCGCGCTGTCGTCGATCGCGCGCAGCAGCCCGCGCACGCGGGCCGGGTCGGCCCACAGCGGCGCGAAGGCGCGCGCCTCGTAGAGCCCGGCGAGCAGCGCGCGGGCCTCGGCGTGGCCGGCGCCCAGGCGCGGGTCGCCGAACTTGCGCAGCGCCTCGATGCGCTCGCGCAGCAGCTCGCGGTCTGCCGCCGCGGCCGGTGCGGCGGCCAGCAGCGCGGCCAGCAGCAAACCCGACAGCAGGACCCAGGCCGCTTTGGCGAGGCGGTGCAGCGCGGTCATGGCGTGTCGAAGACCGGTTCGTGCAGCTCGGCGGCGATCGCGCGGCGCGCCGCGTCGCGCAGCGCCAGCGCAGCGTCCCAGCCGCTGCCCGCGGGCTGCAGCGGCGGCAGCAGCCGCACCTCGACCGTCACCGGCTGCGGCAGCCAGGCGCCGGCGCGCAGCAGGTCGCGGGTGCCGTGCAGCACCACCGGCACCAGCGGCACGCCGGCCTCGGCGGCGGTCACGAAGGCGCCGAGCTTGAACGGCATCAGACCCGGCGCGCGGCGGAAGGTGCCCTCGGGGAAGATCACGAACGACTCGCCGACGCGCACCCGCGCGAGCAGGGTCTGGGCGTCGGCGGCGCCGCGCGCGGCGTCGAAGCGCTCGACGTAGACGATGCCCAGCCGGCGCAGCGCCGCGCCGACCAGCGGCGCGCCGGCCAGCTCGCGCTTGGCCGCGAAGCCAAAGCGCGGCGGCAAGAGCGCGCCCAGCAGCACCGAGTCGAGGTAGCTCGCGTGGTTGGCGACCACCACGCAGGGCCCGCCGGGCAGGTGCTGCAGGCCGTCGAGGCGCACGCGCAGCCCGATCAGCCGCAGCGCCGCGCGCGCAAAGCCGCGGGCGACGGCGCGGCGCTGGCCGAGCTGCGGCGCGAGCATGACCAGCGGCCAGGCGAGCAGGCCCAGCACCAGCAGCACGGCCCAGGTCCACAGGCCCCAGCTCCAGCGCAGCGTGCCCAGCGCGATGCGGCGCGCGCGCGCCAGCGCCGCCGAGGCCGACAGCGACAGCCACTGCCGCCACGGCGCGCGCTGCGTGGTGGCCAGCCGGCCCTGTTCGTAGAGCTCGCGGCAGGCCGCGCGGCGGATCTTGCCGCTCGAGGTCTTGAGCACCGTGTGCGGCGGGGCGAGCACGACGTCGTCGGCCGGTGCGCCCAGCAGCGCGGCCGCCAGCGCGTTGATCTCGCGCACGAGGCGCTCGCGCTGCGCCGGGTCGGCCTCGCGCGTCTCGGCCAGCACGACCAGGCGCTCGGTCGCGTGGCGCGTGTCGGTGGCCGGGAAGACCGCGACGCCGCCCTTGCGCACGCCGCTGAGCGCGGCGACGGCCGTCTCCAGCTCGTGCGGGTGGATGTTGAAGCCGCCGCGGATGACGATGTCCTTCTCGCGGCCGGTCAGGAACAGCTCGCCGCGCAGCAGGAAGCCGAGGTCGCCGGTATTGAGCCAGGCGCCGTCGAACAGCTTCGCGTTGGCCTGCGGGTTGGCCAGGTAGCCCTGCGTGCTCGACGGCCCGTGGAACTGCACATGCCCCTGATGGCGCTCGGGCAGCTCGCGCGAGCCGGCGTCGACGACGCGGATCTCGTGCCCCGGCAGCGGCAGGCCGCACGAGACCAGGCGCAGCGGGGCCGGGTCGCCCGCGCGCGCGGGGCGGGCGACGCCGTCGCGGATCAGCGCCGCGCGGTCGACCGGCTCGATCCAGGGCCCGCGCCCGAGTGGCGGGAAGGCCAGCCCGACCGAGCTCTCGGCCAGGCCGTAGACGGGGGTCAGCGCCTCGCGTCGCAAGCCGCAGGGCGCAAAGCGCGCGGCGAAGCGTTCGAGCGTCGCGGGGCTGACCGGCTCGGCGCCGTTGAAGGCCAGCCGCCAGCTCGACAGGTCCAGCCGGGCCAGGTCGTCGTCGCTCAGCTTGGCCAGGCACAGCTCGTAGGCAAAGTTCGGCGCCGCCGACAGCGTGCCGCGGTGCTCGGTGATGGCTTCGAGCCAGCGCTGCGGCCGCGCGAGGAAGGCCAGCGGCGACATCAGCACCAGGTGGAAGCCGACCACCAGCGCGCCCAGGCCGGCGCCGATCAGCCCCATGTCGTGGTAGAGCGGCAGCCAGGAGACGAAGGTGTCGTGCGGGCCCACGCCCGAGGCGCGCCACATCGCGCGCAGATTGGCCAGCAGGTTGGCATGCGTCAGCACCACGCCCTTGGGCTCGCCGGTGCTGCCCGAGGTGTACTGCAGGAAGGCGATGTCGGTGGTGCTCAGCGCGACCGGCGCCGCGCTGCGGCCGGCGCCGGCGGCGACGACGTCGGGCACGGTGGCCACCGCGTGCAGCGTGTCGACCTCGGCGCGCAGCAGGTGGGCCAGCGGCTTGGCGCGCTCGACGGTCAGCAGCTCGCGCGCGCGGGCGTTGCGCAGGATGCCGGCGATGCGCCGCAGGTGGTCTTCCAGTTGCGAGGGCCGCGCCGGCGGGTACAGCGGCACGGGCACGCCGCCGGCGCGCAGGGTGCCGTAGAAGGCGGCGAAGAACTCGCGCCCGCTCGGCAGCATGATCGCCACCGCCTCGCCGCGGCCCAGCCCGCGCGCCTGCAAGCCGGCGGCGACGCCCAGCGCGTCGGCGTGCAGGTCGGCGTAGGTCAGCTCGATGGGCGCGTGGCTGCCTTCGTACAGCGTGATCAGGACCTGCTGCGGGTGCTCGCGCAGGTGGGCGTCGAAGACGTCGAGCAGGGTGGTCGCGTCGTCGACGGTGAGCGCCGCCTCGCTGCCGGCCCGCGGGCCGGCGCGGTCGGTCGACGCGGGCGGCGCCGGCGGCTGCAGCGCGGCAACTCGCGGGGGGGCGGCCTGCAGCAGGCGCAGCAGGTCGCGCGCGGTCTCGGCCTGGGTCATCGCCGCGTCGTCGAGCGTGACGCCGAACTCGTCGCCGAGGCGGGCGACCAGCTCGACGCGGGCGAGGCTGTCGAGCCCCCAGTCGCGCTCGATCGACGCGTCGAGCCCGGCTGCCGGCGGTCGGGCAGTGGGGTGCAGTTCGGCGGCCACCGCGGCGACGGTGCGCAGCAGCCGGCTGGCGGCCTCGTCGGGCGCGGCCTGCGCCGGGCGGGCAGTGTCGTCGCCGGTCACGGCGAGAACACCGGCGACGAGACCCAGGCCAGTTGCGTGAACAGCATGCCCACCGTCGGCGCCAGCCCCGGGTAGACGCGCACGCCGGCGTCGCGCAGCCGGCGTGCGACCCAGACGTTGCAGTTGACGAACAGGCTGAAGCGCTCGACCGAGGCGTAGAAGCGGCCTTCGCCGTAGAGCGAGGGCCCGAAGGCGATGGCCTGCCCGCGGGCGTCGCGCTGGTGGCTGGCGGCGATGGCCGCGACCATCCGCTGTGCGCCCTCGCGCGAGATGCGCAGCGTCGCGATCGGCGCACCGGGGAACTTGCGGTTGGGCGGGCCCCTGAACGCGACGACCTGCAGCACGCCGGGGTCGGGCCACAACAGCCCGGGTATGGCGGTCAGCAGCTCGGCATAGGCCGCCTGGTAGTACTCGCGGTCGCCCCAGCCGACCTCGAAGTACTCGGCGTCGGGGAACTCGGCGCGCGCCGGCCACTGCTGCGGCGCGACGATGGCCGCCGGCACGATCAGCGCGCTGTGCCAGCCATGCGCGACGACGTGGATGGTGACTGCGTCGGCCTCGGCGTCGGCCGCCGCCGCGGTTGGCGTCGTCGCGCCCGCGCGCAAGGCGACCGCCAGCAGCGTCAGCGCCACCAGGGCCAGCACCCACCAGGGCGCAGTGCGCCGCCACAGACCCGACCGCCCCGGGGCAGACGGCAGAAGATAGTGAAACTGGAACATCGGCGCATTTTCCATGCAAGAGCCCGCGCCCCTGGGGCTTGCCCGCACGGCCACGATCCATTGACCGGCGTCAAACCGTCGCCGCTGGGGCCGTGGAACATCGACTCCGGTGTTTGCAGGGTCCGCAAGGCGCCGCCGGCGCAGGAGGTCGACATGGCCAGGAAGATGAAAGCCGCCGTATTCGTCGAACCCGGTCGCATCGTGCTCGACGAGAAGCCCATCCCCGATGTGGGTCCGCTCGACGCGCTGATGCGCGTGACCACGACCACGATCTGCGGCACCGACGTGCACATCCTCAAGGGCGAGTACCCGGTGGCCCGCGGCCTGACGGTCGGCCACGAGCCGGTGGGCGTGATCGAGAAGCTCGGCTCGGCGGTGCGCGGCTACCAGGAAGGCCAGCGCGTGATCGCCGGCGCGATCACGCCCAGCGGCTGGAGCAATGCCTGCCTGTGCGGCGCGCACTCGCAGGACGGCGCCGGCACCGCGCACGGCTGGAAGCCGCTGGGCGGCTGGCGCTTCGGCAACACCATCGACGGCTGCCAGGCCGAGTACGTGCGGGTGCCCGACGCGATGGTCAACCTGGCCCCGGTGCCCGACGGCCTGAGCGACGAACAGGTGCTGATGTGCCCCGACATCATGTCCACCGGCTTCGGCGGGGCGGAGAGCGGCGGCATCCGCATCGGCGACACGGTGGCCGTGTTCGCGCAGGGGCCGATCGGCCTGTGCGCGACGGCCGGCGCCAAGTTGAGCGGCGCGACCACGGTGATCGGCGTCGACCGCATCGCCGGCCGGCTCGAGATCGCGCGCCGCATGGGCGCCGATATCGTGATCGACTCCAGCCGCGAGGACCCGGTGCAGGAGATCCTGCGCCTGACCGGCGGCCGCGGCGTCGACGTCGCCATCGAGGCGCTGGGCATCCAGGCCACCTTCGAGGCCTGCCTGCGCGTGCTGCGCCCGGGCGGCACGCTGTCCAGCCTGGGCGTGTACTCCGCCGACCTGACGATTCCGCTGGGTGCCTTCGCCGCCGGGCTGGGCGACCACAAGATCGTCACCACCCTGTGCCCGGGCGGCAAGGAGCGCATGCGCCGGCTGATGGCCGTCATCGAGGCCGGGCGGCTGGACCTCGGGCCGATGGTGACGCACCGCTTCAGGCTCGACGACATCGAGCAGGCCTACGAGCTGTTCGGTCACCAGCGCGACGGCGTGCTGAAGGTGGCCATCACGCCGTGACGGCGTGCCTTCGTTCGCCCGTGCCGATCCGGCTCGTGCTGCCGCTGCTGGCGGTGGGCCCTTGGAGTTGCCCGACGAAGGGGTGCGCGCCTGCGTCGCGGCGCAGGCGCAGTGCCGGGCCTGCGTGTTTCACCTCGGCGGCCAAGGCGGCGTCGATGTCGGCCGCGTAGCCGGCCACCTTCTGCCGGCCGGCGTCAGCTATCGCCTGCCAGCGCAGACGCGCCTCGCCCAGGTTGTACCCGAACGCCGGGTCGACCCCCTTGGGCACCTGGCGCACGAGGCCGCTGCGCGTGTCAACCCGCTCCAGCGCAGGCCAACGAACGCGTGCAGACCAGCGCCGCGGGCCAAGTGCTGTTGAAGCTCAAGATCCAGCGGAGTCAGGTGTCGCGCCGGGGGGGCGGTCATGGGCGAGAAAAAGGGGCGTTCGAGTTTCCTCTCCTCCGCCCAGCTTGATCGAATCGCGCGCCAGGGACATCAGCATTCGTGCTCATGCTCAGGTGATGTCCTCGGGCGCATAGCCGATGTCCAGCCGCCTGAGCCTGCGCTTGGCGCCGGCCTTGCGCTGGCTGCGTCGAGCAGCGTGCGCGGCAGCCTCCGCAGCCTCTTGAAATCCGCCACCCGTGCCCCTAGCTCGCGCTGTGTCGGGGTCGATCACCGACCCCATCGGAAAGAAGGAGGTTCGGACCATGTACAGCCTGTTCTCCCGCGACCTGTTCGCGGAATTCGATCGCCTGCAGCGCGAACTGCAGCAGTCGTTCGGCACGATGTCGCCCAGCATCCGCGGCTTTGCCCCCGGCTTCCCGGCGCTGAACGTCGGCAGCACGCCCAGGTCGGTGGAGGTCTACGCCTTCGCGCCCGGCATCGACCCGGCGCGCATCGAGGTCAACCTCGAGCGCGGCGTGCTGACCATCGAAGGCGAGCGCGCCGGGGTTCTGCCGACCGATGACGACAAGGCCACGGCTCATGTCAACGAGCGCTTCGAAGGGCGCTTCCGCCGCGTGCTGAGCATGCCCGACGACATCGACCCCGGCGCCGTCAACGCCAGCTACCGCGACGGCGTGTTGCACGTCAGCGTGCAGCGCCGCGAATCGGCGCAGCCGCGCCGCATCGAAGTGCAGTGACTCGAATAGGAGGATCAACATGAACACTCGAGCCGTAACCGAGACGAAGGCCAACACCAGCCCGAGCCGCGAGGAGCCGGCGCTGTTGCCGCCCGTGGACGTGATCGAGGATGCCACCGGCATCACGCTGTATGCCGACCTGCCGGGCGTGCCCAAGGACCGGCTGAACGTGCGGGTCGAGGGCGAGACGCTGCTGATCGACGCCGACCTGGTGCTGGCGTTGCCGCAGGACATGCAGGCCAGCCATGCCGAGGTGCGGCACACGCATTACCGGCGCGCCTTCACGCTCAGCCGCGAGCTCGACCCCGGCCAGGTCAGCGCCGAGTTGAGCCAGGGCGTTCTGCGCCTGCGCATCCCGAAGGCCGAGCACGCGCAACCGCGCCGCATTGCCGTGCAGGTGGCGTGAGCGCGGTGGTCGATGATCGAACCCTTCCTGGGAGACTGACGATGAAACTGGAGCAACTACGCCAGGGCGTCGGAACGCTCTGGGATTCGATGACCGAGGGCTGGGAGCGGCTGCGCCACGGCGCAGCCGGGGCGCTGACGCGCTACCGGCCCGAGCAGAAGAGCAGCCTGCCCACGCCGGACGAGGTCGATGACGCGAGCTACATTCCCAGCGCCAGCTGGGCGATGCTCGGCGGCGACGTGTTCGAGGACGACAAGCGCCTGGTCGTGCGCCTGGAGGCCCCGGGAATGAACAAGTCCGACTTCGACATCCAGGTGCGCGATGGCGCGCTGGTGGTCAGCGGCGAGAAGCGCTTCGAGCGCGAAAGCACCGAAGGCCGCTGGCGCGTGCTGCAATGCGCCTATGGCAGCTTCCTGCGCACCGTGCCGCTGCCGGTGGCGGTCAAGGGCGACCAGGCGCGCGCCAGCTACCGCGACGGTGTACTCAAGGTCGAGCTGCCCAAGCTCGAGCCGGGCAAGCCGATCGTGACCAAGATCAGCGTCGGCTGAAGCGCGCCTGCGCCGGCGGTCCGCGCGGACCGCCGGCTTGGCGGGCGGACTCGGCGCAGCGCGGCCGCACAGATGAGCACAGTCTCGAAGAGCGTTTCCCTGGTGCTGGGCAGCGGCGGCGCGCGCGGCCTGGCGCACATCGGCGTCATCCAGTGGCTGACCGAGCACGGCTATCAGATCCGCTCGATCGCCGGCTCGTCGATGGGCGCGGTGGTCAATCCGCTGCCGGTGGCGCCGACGCTTCACGACCGCACCGACCTGACCATCGCCGTCAACCTGGGCGCTCCGGCCGAACCGCGCCCGGCGCCGCCGCACGCGCGGCCACGCGCGGGGGGCAGCGCGGCCTGCTCGACGTCGCCTGGGTCTCGATGCAGACGATGCACGACACCCTGGCGCGGCTGAAGCTGGCGGCGCATGCGCCGGACGTGACCGTGCAGATCCCGCGCAACGCCTGCGGCTACCACGAGTTCTGGCGCGCGCAGGAGTTGATCGCGCTGGGGCGCGAGCGCGCCGCACAGGCCCTGGCGGGCGGCCCCGCCGCCGCTCGGAACCCGGTGTCGCCGCCGTCGATGACGAACTGCTCGCCGGTGGGGTAGGCCGCGGCGTCGCTGGCCCGGCAGACGGCGATGCCGCCGAATTCGTCGCTGGCGCCCCAGCGCCGTGCCGGGATAACAGGCATCGACCCGGCCCAGCGCCGCCACCGACCCGGCGAAGCTGTGGTCCACCTGCGCTTCGTCGCCGACATCGCAGACGAAACCGAACACGCGCGTGGCGTCGCCGCATTCCGCGGCCAGCTTTTCGCGCGCGCGTTCGGTCTTCTGGGCGTTCGAGCCCCAGACCCGCCATCTTGGCGCCGGCGGCCAGCAACGCGCGCGCCATGCCCAGGCCGATGCCACGGTTGCCGCCGGTGATGACCGCGCGGCGGCGCCGCTCGAGTCGAAAGGTCGATACATGCCGTGCTCCCCCAGCGCGACGGCGTGCTGAAGGTGGCCATCACGCCGTGACGGCATGATGGGGTGGCGATCACGCCCTGACCGGCGTGACGGCCTGACCTGGCTCGCGCAAGGCGCGCGTGGGCGCGCGCTGCCGCCTCAGCGCATGCGGTTGATGATGCGCCGCGTCACCAGGCCCAGCAGCACGAAGCCGCCGACCAGCACGGCGACGAAGACCGCGCGCTGTTCGCTGATCAGCGCGACGCTGAGGTACACCGCCCAGACCGCGAACGGCAGCTCGGAGGCCAGCAGCACGATCGTCAGCTTGCCGATCGGATAGCGCACGATGCCCAGCGCGAAGCTGGGCATCTCGGAGGGCAGGGCGAGCTTGAGCAGGGTGACCTCGCCGACCTTGAGCTTGCTCGACAGCAGGTGGCCGTAGCGGTCGAGGGTGTCGGCGGCGACGAAGTATTCGGTCACCCGGCGGCCGAACCAGCGGCCGATGAAGTAGGCCAGGTTGGCGCCGACGAACCAGCCGATCATCAGCAGCAGCAGCGTGTACTCGGGGCCCCAGGCGTTGACCGCCAGCGGCACCAGCGCGACGCTGGAGAAGAACATCAGGATCGCCGACCCGGCGGCGAGCGCGACGAACACCACCTGGCTGAGCACCGGACGGTATTCGATGATTGTGCGGGTGTACTCCAGCCCGGCGCTGAAGTATTCCTGCGCGGTGACCGAGCCCCACAGCACCAGGGCCAGCGCGACGAGGACTGCCACGATCAGGGCGTGGCGGCGAAAGGGGTCTTGGATCATGGACGACTGCATGGGCCGCGCCGCTCGGGTGGCGTGGGCCGGGCTCGGAAGGCCGGCCCGAGGCTGGACGCCAGCCGGCGGACGAACCGATCAGCGGCGCGGCGCCGAAGTGTCGCCGCTGTGCGTTGACACCGTCTTGACCCACCGGAAGACCTTCACCGGCGGTGCATTGAACCATTCCCATTCGCGCCTTGGCGGGCCCATCAGCGGCGACAGGTAGCCGGCGACATGGTCGCGGAACTGGTAGGCGACGAAGCGGCCACCGGGCGCGAGGCGGTCGCGGATCGCCGCGCCGATGCCTTGCGCGACCTCGGTCGGCAGCACCGAGAACGGGATGCCCGAGACCACCGCATCGGGCGCCGGCAGGCTCCATTGCGCGAGGATGTCGGCCAGCGCCAGCGCGCTGCCGTGGTGGACGATCAGCCGCGGGTCGCGCACGCGCGCCTGCAGACGCTGGGCCAGCTCGGCGTTGAGTTCGACGGCCAGCAGCCGCGCCTGTGGCGGCAGGGCGGCCAGCAGCGCGCGCGTGGTGCCGCCGGTGCCGGGGCCGAGCTCGACGACACAGCGCGCCGCGCGCAGGTCGGCCAGGCGCAGGATGCGCTGCTCGAGGCGCACCGAGCTCGGCACCACCGAGGCGACCTCGGTCGGCCGCGCGAGGAAGGCGCGCAGGAAGGCCGCGGCGTCCTGCAGCCGCGAGGGCCGCGCGCGGGCTGGTGCGCCGACCTGGGCGGAGGCGGCGTCGGTGTTGCGCTGCGCGGGCACGGCCACGGCCGTCGGTCTCTTCTTCGGTTGCACCTGGGCTGCTCCTGGGGGCGGGTCGGCCGGTCGGGCCGTGGATCGGGGGGTCGCGGGTGCGAGGCTGGCCACGCGCACGCGGCGGGCGCCGGCGCGGCGGCGGGCCCGGTTCGGTCGGCTGCGGCTCACAGGCTGCCCGCCCGCGCCGGTGGCAGGGGCCGCGCCGGCCGTTGCAGGGCAACTGCCCGGGCCTGCGCGGCCAGGGGCTTGACGGTGGGTTTGACGGGGGCAGGCATCGGGTTCGGGAGGTGGTGTCGCCGCGCGGCGCAGTCGGCGGCCGGCCGCGATTGTCCACCAGCGCGGGGCCTGGGCGTTGAGCCGCGTCAGCGCCCGAGGATCAGCAACAACACCAATGCGGCGGCCAGCGCGGCCATCGCCGGCCCGGCCAGGCGCGCCAGCAGCCGCTCGGCGGCGTCGGCGGCGCGGGTCTCGTCACCGTCGGCGGGTGCGGCCTCGGGGGCCGGTGGCGCTGCGCGGGTGGCGGCCAGCGCGGCCGGCCAGGCCGGCAGCGCCAGCGGGCGGCGCAGCGGCGCCAGCGCGGCCAGCAGCGGCCACAGCAGGTCGCCCGGTGGCAGCAGCGGCAGCGTGACCTGGCGCCGCCGGGCGCGGATCGCCACTGCCAGCGCGGCGACCGCGACGCCGGCGGCCAGCGGCCACAGCGCGCCGGCCGCCTGCGCCCACGACAGCGGCAGCTTGGCTGCCCCACCGGCCCACAGCGCGGCCAGCGGCGCGCCGGCCAGCAGCGCGGCCCAGGCCAGCCACATCGTTGCGGTCGGCGCCGGCGCGTGCGCGTCGGCGCCGGCCGCGCGCAGCAGCCAGGCCACGCGCAGCATCGCCAGCGTGGTCAGCGCAGCGGCCAGCGTCAGCGCCCAGGGCAGCGCGTCGCCCAGCGCCAGGGCGACGGTCTTGAGCTGGTCCTTGGCGAGCAGGCCGCTGGTCAGCGGCGCGCCGACCAGGGCCAGCGCGGCCCAGGCCATGCCGGCGGCCCACAGCCCGCGCGCTGCGCCCGGGCGCGCGCCGGCCAGGCTGACGCCGAGAAACAGCGCGGCCTTCGCGAAGGCGTGGTGCAGCGCGTAGAGCGTGGCGGCGGCGGTCGCCGCGGCGGCGTCGTCGGGGCGGGCGAGACCGACGCCGACGGCGACGGTGACAAAGCCCATCTGGCTGATGCTCGAGTAGGCGAGCGCGGCCTTGGCCTCGCGCTGCGTGGCGGCGGCCAGCGCGGCGGCGAAGGCCGCGGCCAGGCCGAGGGCGACCAGCATCTGGCCCCAGCCCGGGGCGGCCAGCGCGCCCAGCGGCAGCAGTTGCAGCCAGCCGAGCAGCCCGGCCTTGAGCATCGCGCCCGACAGCACCGCGCTGGCCGGCGTCGGCGCCACCGGGTGCGCCAGCGGCAGCCAGACATGCAGCGGCAGCGCGCCGACCTTGATGCCAAAGCCCAGCAGGGTCAGCGCGATGACCAGGTCGCGCCACGCCGCGCCGGGCAGCGCGGCGGCGATGTCGTCGAAGCGCAGGCTGCCGCTGGCCTGCCAGGCCAGCGCCAGCGCGGCAAAGATCGCGATCTCGCCGACCACGACCAGCGCCAGGTAGACGCGGCCGGCGCGGCGTGCCGCCGGCGTGTCGGCGTGCACGACCAGGCCGTAGGCCGAGAGGCTCATCAGCGCGAAGAACACCGCGAAGCTCGCCGCGTCCTGCGCCAGCACCAGGCCGAGGTTGCCGGCCATCGTCGCCAGCCAGAACAGCCAGAAGCGCTCGCGCCGCGGGTCCGCGCGCAGATAGCCCAGGGCGTGCACGCTGCCGGCCAGCCACAGCGCCGCGGTCAGCAGCAGGAAGACGCGGCCGGTGGCGTCGAGCCCGAACTGCGCGCCCAGCAGCAGCCAGGGCAGCTCGACGCTGCCGTCGGGCGCAAACAGCGCCACCGCCAGCGCCGGCAGCGCAGCCAGCGCCAGCAGCGCCTGCGCGCGGCGCAGCGCCGGCAGCAGCAGCACGGCCGCGACCAGCGGCAGCAGCGCAGGCACAAGCCACAGCAGCGCGCCGGCGGCTTCAGTCATCGCCATACCCCCAGGTCAGCCGCACGATGCGCGTCGCCCATTCGAGCGGGCTCCAGTACTGCCCGGCGAACAGGCCGACGGCCAGCGCGCTTGCGGCGGTCAGCAACCCCGGCAGCAGCAGCAGCGGCGCGGCGTCGCGCCCGGCGCGCACGACCCCGCCATACGGGCCGGGCCAGGGCCCGCGCACCGGGCGGAACCAGGCGCGGTGCAGGATCGGCAGGAAGTACATCGCGTTGAGCAGGCCCGACAGCGCCAGCACGCCCAGCACCCAGCCCTGGTCGGCGGCCAGCGCACCGGCGCCGAGGTGCATCTTGCTGACAAAACCGGCGGTCGCCGGCACGCCGATCATGCCGAGCGCACCGACCGTGAACGCGGCCGTGGTCCACGGCATGCGCGCGCCGATGCCGTCCATCTCGTCGATGCGGTGCACGCCCAGCGTCTCGGCGTAATTGCCAGCGGCAAAGAACAGCGTGATCTTCATCAGCCCCTGGTGCACCAGGTGCACCAGCGCGCCGATCGCCGCCAGCGGACCGAGCAGCGCGCTGCCGAGCACGATGTACGAGACCTGGCTGACGGTCGAGTACGCCAGCCGCTTCTTCAGCTCGTCCTGGGCGAGCGCACGCCACGAGCCCCAGACGATGGTCAGCGCCGCGGCGATGGCCAGCGGGGTGAGCACACCCAGCGAGGCCGCAAACGCGCTGCCGTAGACCTCATGGACGACGCGCACGATCGCAAACGCCCCGGCCTTGACGACCGCGACCGCGTGCAGCAGCGCCGACACCGGCGCCGGCGCGACCATCGCCTTCGGCAGCCAGCCGTGCAGCGGTACCAGCGCGGCCTTGACGCCGAAGCCGATGATCAGCGCCGCAAACAGCGCGGCCAGCGCCTCGCCATGCGCCTCGCCGAGCGCGCTCAGGTAGCCGCCCGGGCTGAAGTCCTGCGCCCCGGCCAGCACCTGCAGGGCGACCACCGCGGCCAGCAGCAGCGCGCCGGCGGGCATCGTGTAGCGCAGGTAGCTGCGCCCGGCGGCCAGCGCGGCCGGCGTGCCGCGGTGCACGACCAGCGGGTAGGTCACCAGCGTCAGGATCTCGTAGAACACGAACAGCGTGAACAGGTTTCCCGCCAGGGCGATGCCGGTGGTCGCCGCCACGCACAGGCTGAAGAAGCCGAAGAAGCGGCTGCGGTGCGGCGAGCCCTCGAGGTAGCCGATCGCGTAGACCGTGGTCAGCGCCCACAGCAGCGCCGAGAGGCTCAGGAACAGCAGGCTCAGCGCGTCGACGCGCAGCACCAGCTCGAGCCCGGCGGCCAGCGGCAGCCGCCACTGCGCCTCGGCGTGGCGTTCGGCGTCGGCCAGCAGCAGGGCCACCAGCAGCAGCTTGACGCCGGCGCCGCCGAGGTTGAGCGCGCTGCGCAGCCCGCGCCGGTGCTCGGGCAGCGCAAAGATCAGCAGCCCGGGCAGCAGCGAGCTGGCGAGCAGCGCGAGCGGCAGCCAGCCGTCCATCAGAGGCCGCTCCCGGCCAGCGTCACCGCCAGCAGGGCCTGTGCGCCGGGCCCGCCCAGGCCGAGCGCGACCGACAGCAGCGCCATGCCGAGCGCGGCGTACTGCGGCAGCCGGGCTGCCGCCGGCTGCGGGGTGTCGCTGTCGGCGGCGCTGGCGAAGGCCGGTGCCAGCGCCGCAAACAGGTAGGCCGCGGCGAGCAGGCTGCCGACCAGCACGACGGCGACGATCCACCACGCGCCGGCACCGACCGCGACCTCGACCAGCAGGAACTTGGCGACGAAGCCGCCGCTCAGCGGCAGCCCGACCAGGCTGACCGCGGCCAGCGCAAACGCCGCGGCGGCCACCGGCATCGGCGTCGCAAAGCCGCGCAGCGCGGCGATGCGGTCGTGCCCGTAGGCGGCCAGCAGGGTGCCGGCGCAGAAGAACATCGCGGCCTTGGCCGCGGCGTGGCTGGCCGCCAGCAGCACCACCGCCGGCAGCGCCGCCGGGGCGGTCGCGGCCAGCGGCAGGGCAAGCATCAGGTAGCCGATCTGCGCGACCGTCGAGTACGCGATCATCGGCTTGAGGCGCACCTGGCGCAGGGCCTGCACGCCGCCCCACAGCACGGCCAGCGCGCCGAGTGCGGCCAGCAGCGTCTGCACCGCGAGCGCCGCCGGCAGCGCGGCAAACAGCTCGAGCCACAGCCGCAGCAGCAGGTAGAAGCCGGCCTTGAAGACCAGCCCCGACAGCGCCGCCGAGACCGGCGCCGGCGCGCCCGCGTGCGCTGCCGGCAGCCAGAAGTGCAGCGGGAAGACGGCGGTCTTGACCATCAGCCCGACGGTCATCAGCGCCGCGGCCAGCGCTGTCGCCAGCCCCGGCTGCATCGCGGCCTGCAAGCGCAGCAGGTCCAGCGTGCCGAACTCGGCGTAGAGCAGGACGACGCCGAGCAGGTACAGCATCGAGCCGAGCAGCGCGTAGAGCAGGTAGCGCAGCGCCGCGGCGACCGCGCTCGAGCCGGCCAGCGCGATCAGCGCGACCGCGGCCAGCCCGAGCAGCTCGAGGCTGACGTAGAGGTTGAACACGTCGCCCGAGACGTACAGCGCGTTGAGCGCGCCCCACAGCAGCAGCCAGACCGGCCAGAACAGCGCGTCGGCGGCGCGCTGGCTGGCGGCGAAGTAGCGCCAGGCGTAGACCGAGATGCCGCTGCCGACTGCCGCGCTCAGCAGCAGCATCGCCGCGGCCAGGCCGTCGGCGCGCAGCGCGATGCCCAGCGGCAGCGCCCAGCCGCCGGCCAGGATCTGCTGCGGCCCCGCGGCCAGCACGGCCTGGGTCAGCCCGAGGACCGCGGCGGTGATCAGCGCCGAGCTCAGCAGCCCGACTGCCGCGCCGCCGCGGCGGCCGGCCAGCAGCGCCGCGACCGCCCCGGCCAGCGGCAACGTGACGACGGCGACGATCCAGCCGGACCCGGCGGTCACGGCTCGCGGTCCTCGGGCAGGCGCGCGCTGCCCTCGCTGGCGTGCAGGCGGCGCAGCAGCGCGAGCGCGAGCGCGGTCGCGCTGACCGCGACGACGATGCCGGTCAGCACCATCGCGTGGGTGACCGGGTCGGCGCGCCCGGCACCGCCGGCGGCGGCGCGCGCGCCCAGCGCGATCAACATCATGAAGACCCCGGCGCCGAGCACGTTGACGCCGAGCAGCCGGCGCAGCAGGTGGCGTGCGGCCAGCGCCGTGTACAGGCCCATGCCGACCAGCGCGACGCCGACCAGCGCGTAGAGCAGCGCGACGCTCATCCCGAACCGTCCCCGGTCTGCGCCACCGGCGGCCGGCCGGCGAACAGCGCGACCAGGATCAGCGCGATCGACACCGTCGCCACCGCCTCGATCGCCAGGATCAGCGCGCCGGCGTAGGCCGGCGGCAGCGCGAGCAGCCCGGCGCCGAGCACCGCGGTCGCGATGCCCACGGCGAGGAAGACCGCGAAGCCGGCCACCACCGCGGCGCGCGCCGGCAGGTTTGCCGTCAGCCGCAGCGGCCGCGCCAGGTGCCAGAGCACGCCGCCGGCGGCCAGCAGCGCGGCGGCCTGGAATGCGCCGCCCGGCGCGTGCGAGCCGACCCACAGCAGGTAGCCGCCGGCAACCACCGCCAGCGGCAGCACGATGCGCAGCAGCAGGCCCAGCATCGGGTCGGGCGCCGGGCGCGGCAGCGGCGGCTCGGCGTCGAGGATCCAGACGCCGAGCACGGCCAGCAGCAGCACGCCGATCTCGAGCAGGGTGTCCCAGGCGCGGTAGTTCAGCAGCGTGGCCGTGACCGGGTTGCTCACGCCGCTGTCGGCCAGCGCGGCCAGCGCCTGAGGTGCCAGCCCGGGCAGGTACGCGGGCAGCGCCAGCACGCTGGCCGCCAGCAGCGCAGCCAGCAGCAGGCAGGCCAGCGCGACGCCGGCGCGCGCGGGCGTGAGCCGCAGCGGGTGCGGCTCGTCGGCGGCGCCGGCCGCGCCGAGCCGGGCCAGGGTGTCGAGCAGCAGCGCGCCGGCCAGCCCGGCGCCGATCGCTGCTTCGGCCAGCGCGATGTCGGGCGCGCCCAGCCGCACCCAGGCCAGCGCCAGCAGCAGCCCGAAGACCATGTACTGCACGATGGCCTTGGCCAGATCGGCGCTGGCCAGCGCGCGCCAAGCCAGCCACAGCAGCAGCGCGGCGAGCACGGCGTCGAGCAGGGTCGCGTCAGCGGCCATCGGGGGCATCGGTGGCCGGGTGTGCCGGCGCGTCCGCGGGCAGCTCGCCGGCCGCCCCGGCCGCGACCGCCGAGTGCGCGACCAGGTAGCAGGCCAGCGACCCGGCCAGCATCACCAGCAGCCAGATCAGCGCCAGTTGCCACACTTCGAAGGCGTCGCCGGCCTGCAGCATCAGCCCGAGCACGACGCAGCCCAGGCCGATGTTGTCGGCCTTGGTCAGCGCGTGCAGCCGCGACAGCAGGTCGGGCAGGCGCAGCAGGCCGATGCTGCCGGCCAGGAAGAACCCCACGCCGACGCCGATCAGCGCGAGCGACAGCGCGTCGAGCCAGACGATGCCGCTCATCGTTCGCCCCCGCCGCCGCGCCCCTGCGTGCCGGCCTGCACGCCGATGCGACGCACGAAGACTGCGGTGGCGACCGCCGCAAGCAGCGCGATGACCAGCGCGACGTCGAGCAGTGCCGGCTGCGCGGTTGCGCGGGCGAGCAGCAGCAGCACCGCGGTCACGCCGGTGCCCAGCAGTTGCGCGGCGAGCATGCGGTCGGCCGGGGTCGGCCCGCGCTCGACGCGCAGCAGGCCCAGCACGATCGTCACCGCGATCAGTGCCGCGGCCAGCCAGAGGCCGGCGTCGGCCCAGCCGGTGGCGCTGGCCGCCTCAGCCATCGGTCTGCGGGGCGGCAGCCGGCGCCGCCGGCGCGCCGAACAGCCCGGCGATCGCGCGCTCGAGCGCGGCCAGCTCGGCGGCTACCGCGGCGCCGGTATCGAGCGCGTGGATCAGCGCGCCGTGCGCGCGCTGCTCGGCCACCAGCGTGCCCGGCAGCAGGCTCGCGCACAGCACGAACAGCGTGCGCCCCGGGCCCTCGGGCAACAGTTGCCAGCGGTGCCAGACCAGCCCGGGCTGGACGCGCAGCCGCGGCGCGAGCACGCGCGCGGCGACGTCGACCCCGCCGCGCCAGGATTCGCGCACGAAGAACGCGACGAAGCCCGGCACGCCGGCCGCGCGCAGCCGCCAGCCCGGCCGCGCCGGCGCCGGCAGCAGCAGCGCTGCGGCGAGCACCGCCGGCGCGCCGATCACCCAGGACGCAGCCGACCCGCCGCTGAGCAGCACCCACAGCAGCGCCAGCGGCAGCGCACGCAGCGCGAGCGCACGCAGCCACGCCGCCCGCGCGGGCGGGGCCGACGGTGGCGGGGAGGGCGACTCGGCAGCAGGCATGCGCGGCAGCGGTGGCGGCAGGGCGGCGTGAGGCTAGCACGCGCGCGCGACGCGGCCGCGCAAGCCGCAGCGCGTCGCTGGGCGCTCGCCCGCGGGCAGCGCAGCGCGCTGCACAATGCCGCGCAGATGCTCCGCCCCCCCGCCCTCGAGCTTGCGCGCACGCTGCGCCGCAGCGACGGGGCGGCCTTGGCCTACCACGTCGTGCCCGCCGCCGGTGGGGCCGCGCCGCTGCTGCTGCTGCACGGGCTGGCCAGCAATCACACGCGTTGGTCCGAGTTTGTCGAGCACAGCGCGCTGCGCGGCCAGCGCGCGCTGATCCGCCCGGACCTGCGCGGCTACGGCCCATCGAGCACCGGCGGGCGCATCACGCTCGAGGTCTGGGCCGACGACCTCGCCGCGCTGCTCGACCGCGAAGGCCATGCCCGCGCCGTCGTCGTCGGCCACAGCCTGGGCGCGCAGGTCGCGCTCGGCTTCGCGCAGCGCCACCCGGCGCGGGTGGCCGGGCTGGGGCTGATCGACCCGGTCTTTGGCGACGCGCTCGAGGGCCGCGCCCGCTGGGTCGCGCGGCTGGCGCCGCTGCTGCGCGCGCTCGCGGGGCTGGTGCGCGGGCTCAACGCGCTGGGCCTGCGCCGGCGCCGGCTGCCGTGGCAGGACCTGCGCGCGCTCGACCGCGAGGCCCGCGCGGCGCTGGCCACGCCCGCGGGGGTGGCCGCCTTCGTGCGCCGCTACGGTTCGCGCCGCGACAACCTGCGCCACGTGCGCAGCTCGGCGTACCTGCAATCGGTGGCCGAGATGCTGCGCCCGCCGCCGGCGCCGGCGTCGCTCGCGATGCCGGTGCTGGCGCTGCTGTCGACCGGCGCGACCTACGCCAACGCGCAGCGCATGCATGCGTGGCTGCAAGCCCTGCCGCGGCTGACGCTGCAGACCGTGGCCTGCCAGCACTGGCCACTGACCGAGCGGCCCGACGAGGTCCGCGAGGCGATCGATCGCTGGTGCGCGGCACTCGACGCGCATGCCGCCGCATTGCCCTCGCGATGAGCGCGCTGGCCTGGGTCCTGCTGCCGCTGCTGCTTTTCGCGCTGCTGCTGGCCGCGCTCGCGCTCGCCGGGCGGCTGCCGGCGCGGCCGGTGCTCAACGCCTGGAGCAGCCTGCTGCTGCTGGCCTACCTCGGCACGACCGCCGCGCTGGGCATCTTCTGGGTCGCGCGCCAGCAGTTGCCGGTCTTCGACTGGCACTACCTGTTCGGCTACGCGACGCTGCTGCTGCTGGCCGTGCACCTGGCGTTCAACCTGCGCGCGCTGCTTGCGCATCTGCGCCGGCGGCCGGCGCGCGCGGCGCCAGCCGCCGCGGCGCTGCCGGGGCGGCGTCCGCTGGCCGGCGCGCTCGGCCTGGGCGCGCTCGCGCTGGCCGCCGGCGGCGCCTACTGGCTCGGCCTGCGCCACGGCCGCACCGAGCTGGTCGTCGCCGTCGGAGCTGCCGGCGTGGCCGGCGCACGCGACCCCGCGCTTGCGCTGGTCGAGCAGTACCACGCGTACTCGTCGCACTCGCGCGCCGGGCTGCTGCGCCGCGCGCTCAGCGTCGACTGGGGCGCGCCGCCGCCGCCGTTCAAGCCCGACGCCGGCCGGCCGCGGCTGGACCTGCCGCCGCCATGGCGCACGCGGCCGCCGCCGCCGCCCGGCGCGCTGCGCGCGCCCGACGCGCGCGTGCTCGCCACGCTGCTGTGGCATGCCGCGGGCGTGACCGCCGTGCGCGGCGGGCTGCACCTGCGCGCCGCGCCCTCGGCCGGCGCGCTGTTCGCGACCGAGCTGTACCTGCTCGTGCGCGAGGTCGACGGCGTGCCGGCCGGCGTCTGGCACTACGATGTGCCGCATGGCGCGCTGCGGCGCGTGGCTGCTGCCGTGCCGCCGGCGCTGCAGCAGACCCTGCCCGCGGGCGCGGCTGCGGCCGTCGTCGCGACCGCGCTGTTTCGCCGCACCGGGCACAAGTACGGCGACCGCACCTACCGCTACGTGCTGGCCGACCTCGGCCACCTGCTCGAGAACCTGCGCGCTGCGGCCGACGCGCTGGCCACCCCGCTGCGCCTTGCTGCCGCCTTCGACGAGGCCGCGCTCGCCGCCGCGCTCGGCGTCGACGAGGCCGAGCAGGGCGTGCTGGCGCTGGCCTGGCTGTACCGGCAGCCGCTGTCCGACGCCGAGCCGCGGCTGGCCGCGGCGGCAGCGGCCGTTGCGGAGCCACTTGCCGAGCCGCCCGCTGCGCCGCCGCCCGCCGGCGTGCCGCCCGGCTGGCAGGTGCCGCTGCCGGCCGCCGGCGCGCCGCTGGGCCTGACCGACGCCGTGCACCGCGCGACCTCGCTGCGCCGCGCCGCCGCCGTGCCGGCCGCGCCCGCGCCCGCCCCGGCGGCGGCGCCACCGGCCGCGCCGCCGCTCGTGCTGCCGGCGCCAGCCCCCGCCGCCGTCGACCCGCTGCCGCTGATCGCGCAGCGCCGCTCGCTGCGCCGCTACCGCGACCGGGCGCTGGGCCAGCCGGCGCTGGCCGCGCTGCTGCGCGCGCTGCACGGCCCGGGGCCGCTGCTGTCGGGCGCGGTGCGCACCCACCTCGTCGCCCACGCGGTCGAGGGCCTGGCCGCCGCCGCCTGGCGCTGCGAGCCCGCCGCCGGCGCACTCCACGCCAGCGGCGTGGCCGCCACGCGCCGGCGCACGCGCTCGGTGCTGCTCGGCCAGGACGTCGCCGCCGACGCCGCCGCGGTCTTCGTCTGGACGATAGACCGCGCCGCGATGGCCGCCGACCCCGCCGGCGCCGCGCGCGGCTACCGCCACGCCTTCCTCGAAGCCGGCCTGGCCGGCGAACGCCTGTACCTGCAAGCCGGCGCACTCGGCCTCGGCGTCTGCGCGATCGGCGCCTTCTACGACGACGAGGCCGCCGCCCTGATCGGCACCGACCCGGCCCGCGAATGGGTCGTGCATGCGGCGACGCTGGGGTGGTTGGGCTGACGCTGCGTTGCGGTGCGGGTCCCGTGACCCGTGATCCGTGACCCGCCCGCGGCCGCCGGTGGGTAACCCTTCGGCTTACTATGAAATGAAGTCGAAATGCGAAGCACTCGCATTAACATCACAAATATCACCTTGTGACCATCGCCAGCCCGCCGTACGCATGACCCGATTCACCATCTTCGACCCGCCCGAGCCGGACGACGGCGCGACCGTACCGGCACCCGGGGCCGCGCGCTGGGCTGCCCGCTGCTGCGTCAGCGTGACCCCGGTGGCGGCGGCGCCGGGCTCGCGCCGGCGGCGGCTGTGGGAGCTTGACGGCCACGCGCAGTGCCCGGTGGTCGGGTTGTGCCTGCCGGTGGCGGTGCTGCGCCGGCTGATGGCGCGCCATGGCGCCGAGGTCGGCGGCGACGACTACGCGCTGCACGTCGAGGCGGTCGCCGCAGCCAAGCAGCGCGGCGAGCTGTCGCAGGCGCTGCAGCGCGAGCTCGACCAGCGCCACGCGCTGGCGCTGCAGGCCGCGGCGCGCCTCAAGTGCCCCGACGCGCTGCTGGCCTGGTGGCCGACGCAGCGGCAGGGCCCGCAGGTGGCCGGCGCGCTGTGGGCGCTGCTGACCCACCCGCGCTGCACCGCAGCGGTCGAGCGCAGCGTGCTCGGCGACGTGCACATGCAGCAGCACGAGCTGGCCCAGCACCTGGCCGAACTCGCCCGGCGCGAGCAGCAGGCGCAGGCCGAGCAGGCCCGGCTCGCGCGCGACAACGCCGCGCTGGCCGCGCGCGTCGAGGAGCTGCAGCGGCTGGCCGCCCGCCAGCGCGAGGACGCCCAGGTCCAGATCATGCGGCTGCGCGGCGTGGTCTTCGCCCGCGAGGCGCGCAGCGCCGACTTGCAGGCCCAGCTCGACGAGCTGCGTGCCAGCGTGCCCGAGCTGGCGGCGCGGCAGGCGCTGGCCCAGCAGTTGACGCACCAGCAGCAGCGCAGCAGCGAGCTGCAGCGCCTGCTGACCCAGGCGCAGGACGAGATCCGCCGCCTGCGCGAGGCGGCCACGGTGGTGCCGCTGCCGCTGCCGCGCGAGGCCGCGCCGACGGCCGCCGCCGCCGACGACCCCGCCGCCGCGGTCGCCGTCGCGCTGCACGACCGCGCCGTGCTGTGCGTCGGCGGGCGCACCCGCGCGGTGCCGCAGTACCGCCAGCTCGTCGAGGACGCCGGCGGGCGCTTCCTGCACCACGACGGCGGCGACGAGGACAGCGCGCGCCGGCTCGAAGCCACGCTGGCCGCGGCCGACCTCGTCATCTGCCAGGCCGGCTGCATCAGCCACGGCGCCTACTGGCGCGTCAAGGACTACTGCAAGCGCACCGGCACGCCCTGCGTCTTCCTCGAACAACCCAGCGCGAGCGGCCTGCAGCGCGCGCTGGCGCAGGCCAGCGCGGACCTCGCCAGCGCCTGAGCGGCGCGCCCGCGCGGCCCCGGCCCGCCACCCCTCCCGCCCCCGCCACCCACCAGGACCCCGCCGATGTCGACCCGTCACACCCCCTGGAGCCGCCGCCGCTTCTCGGCCGCCGCGCTGGCCCTGGCCGGTACCGCTGCGCACGCCCAGCCGGCGCCGCCCGCTGCCGCTGCACCGCGCATCCGGCTGATGATTCCGTTTTCCGCCGGCGCGACCAGCGACGTGCTGGCGCGCCCGATCATGCACGCGCTCGAAGCCGAGCTCGGCCGGCCGATCGTGATCGAGAACAAGCCCGGCGTCGGCGGCATGCTCGGCGCGGCCGAGGTCGCTCGCGCTGCGCCCGACGGCCTGACGCTGGCCTGGGGCACGGTCAGCAACCACGCCATCTCGCCCAGCCTGTTTCCCAACCCGCTGTACGACCCGCTGCGCGACTTCACGCCGATCTCGCTGATCTGCAGCGTGCCGCATGTGATCATGGTCCACCCGCGCGTGCCGGCCAACACCCTGCCCGAACTGGTCGCGCTGCTGCGCCGCGAGCCGGGGCGCTGGGACTACGCCAGCTCGGGCAACGGCACCAGCTCGCACCTGATCGCCGAGGCCTTCAAGGCCGCCACCCGCACCTTCGTCGTGCACATCCCGTACCGGCCGTCGCAAGGGCTGCCCGACTTCCTCGCCGGCCGCGTGGCGCTGAAGTTCGACACCGTCGTGATGTCGCGCGCCCCTGCGCTCGACGGCCGCGCCCGCGCGCTGGCGGTGACCTCGGCGCGGCGCTCGGCGGTGCTGCCGCAGGTGCCGACCGTGCAGGAGTCCGGCGTGCCCGAGCTCGCGCAGTTCGAGGCCAGCGGCTGGTTCGGCCTCTACGGCCCGCCCGGCATGGCCGCCGAGCTGGTCGAGCGGCTCAACGCCGCGGTCCTGGCTGCGCTGCGCCGGCCCGAGGTCGTCGCCCACCTGCGCAGCAACGGCGCCGAGCTCATCGGCAGCACGCCGCAGGCCTTCGCCGAGCACAACCGGCGCGAGGTCGAGCGCTGGAGCGCGCTGATCCGCCGGCTGGGCGTGCGGGCCGACTGACGCGCGGCGGGAGCTGCCCCTCTCCGATCGGCCCGCGGGTGATCCCGGGCTCCGGCCTGCGGCGCGATCCACTACGATCGCCGCCAACGCCACCCGGCACCCGGAGCAGGAGAAGGCCGATGACGACTGTCCACGCCGCCGTCGCGCTCGCCGCGGCCCTGGCCGCCGCGGGCTGCGCGCAGATGCCGCCGCTGGCCTTCGACCGGGCGCGGGTGCTGCACACCGTCCACGACGGCACCCGCGACGACCTGCTGACCGCCGGGCTCGGGCGCAGCGGCCTGGCGCAGGCGCAGCCGCCGGCGGTGGCCGATGCGCGCAACCCGACCCGCGCCGAGCTGCGCCGGCGCGCGATCCACGCCAACTACCGCGCGCTGTTCGACATGAGCCCCGGCGGCGGCTTCGGCGTGTTCTACGGCCCGAACATCGACCTGGCCGGCAACGACACGCTGGGCGAGGGCCGCATCGCCGGCGACGAGTTCATCACCGTGCTCGACCGCGGCGACGGCCGCGACAACGTCGTGCTGATGGTCCAGGTGCCGGCGACCTTCTCGCCGGCGCAGCCGTGCATCGTCGCTGCGCCCTCGTCGGGCTCGCGCGGTGTCTACGGCGCGATCAGCGTGGTCGGCGAATGGGGCCTCAAGCGCGGCTGCGCGGTGGCCTACACCGACAAGGGCACCGGCACCGGCATCCACGACCTCGATACCGACACCGTCAACCTCGTCACCGGCGAGCGCGCGCCGGCCGCTGGCGCCGGGCGCGAGTCGCACTTCAGCGCCGCGCTGACGGCGGCCGAGCGCGCTCGCTTCGTGCAGCAGTATCCGCACCGCATCGCCATCAAGCACGCGCACTCGCAGCGCAACCCCGAGCGCGACTGGGGCCGCCACACGCTGGCCGCGGTCGACTTCGCCTTCCACGTGCTCAACGGGCTGCGCGACGCGCGCGCGGGCAGCTACACGCCGCAGAACACGCTGGTCATCGCCGGCGGCGTCTCCAACGGCGGCTACGCCGCGCTGCTGGCCGCCGAGCAGGACGAGCGCGGCCTGATCGACGGCGTCGCGGTGTCGATGCCCAACGTCTCGCTGGCCGGCCATGCGGTGCCGGCGATCCTGCAGGGCACGCGCCGCTTCGAAGGCAACGGCCGCGCGCTGCTCGACCACATCACGCTGAAGAACCTCTACGTGCCCTGCGCCTCGCTGGCCACGGCGCTCGCCCAGGTGCCGCTCAACACCGTGGCGCAGCCGCTGCGCGAGGCGCGCTGCAGCGAGCTCGCCCGCCGCGGCCTGCTGCAGGGCGCCGACGTGCAGGCCCAGGCCGCGCACGCGCAGCGCATCCTGGCCGAAGCCGGCATCCTGCCCGAGGCCGGCCCGCTGCTGCCTTCGCACTACACGCTCAACGTCTTCCAGTCGGCGGCGCTGCTCTACGCGAAGAGCTACGGGCGCTTCGCGGTCACCGACAACCTGTGCGGCTTCAGCTACGCGGCCAGCGTCGCCCAGGGCGACGACGCCGGCCGCCCGACGGCGGCGGCGGGGCTCGAGCTGTCGTTCGCCACCTCGGGCGGCATTCCGCCGACGGCCGGTATCAACATCATCAACAACCTCGCGCGCGGCGGCCCCCGCGAGGACCGCAGCTCGGTCAGCGCAGCCAGCGGCGTGCGCGACCTCAACCTCGACGGCGCGCTGTGCCTGCGCGCGCTGGCCACCGGCGTCGACCCGGTCAGCGGCCGCGCGCTCGAAGGCGAGCGGGCGGCGCAGCACCGCCGCGTCGCCGCCGGCATCGCCGAGACCCGCATGAGCGGCAATCTGCGCGGCCGGCCGACGGTGATCGTCAATGGCCGCGCCGACGCCCTGCTGCCGCCCAACCACACGTCGCGCGCCTACGTCGCGTTCAACCGCGCGGTCGACCCGGCCTCGCGCCTGCACTACTACGAGGTCACGCATGCCCAGCACCTCGACGCGCTCAACGCCGTCGCCGGCTTCGATGCGCGCTTCCTGCCGCTGCATGTCTACTACCTGCAGGCGCTCAACCTGATGTGGGACCACCTCCAGCGCGGCCGCCCGCTGCCGCCGTCGCAGCTCGTGCGCACGACGCCGCGCGCGGTGAGCGACGGCCGCACCGCGCCGATCGCCGCGGCCAACGTGCCGCGCATCGAGCACGCGCTCGGGCCGAATACGCTGATCGGCATCGGCATCGACGGGACGCTGCGCATCCCGGAGTGACCGCGGGGGGCTGGCTTGCCGGCCCCGATCCGCGGGGTGGCCCCTAGTTTGCGGCCACGCCCGGGCTTGGCGGCCGGGGCGCACTGACGTAGCGTGGCCCGGTGGGCCGCGCAACGGTGGCCGTCGGCCCGCCTGCACCCGAGCCCTGCGCACGCCTGCCGTGCCCGGGTCCGGTGCAGCAGGCCGTGTCGCCACCGCCAGCAAGCTGCCGAGGGAGGTTCTCATGAAGTCGCTGCATCTGCGCAGCATCCTGCTGCTGTTGGCCGCGCTCTGGCTCGCCGGCATCGCCCAGGCGCAGGCCGACTACCACGTCGACATCACCAACCGTACCGGCTACGTGATCCATCGCATCCACGTCAGCCCGGTCGATTCCAACTCGTGGGAAGAGGACGTGCTCGGCGCCGGCGTGCTGGCCAGGGGCCAGACATTTCGCGTCCACCTGCGTGGCTACCGCAGCCCGATGTTCGACATCCGCCTGGTCGACGAGGATGGCGACACCTACACCTACCGCAACGTCAACGTCCTGCGCCGCGACATCGTCGCCCTGCCCAACCATCTGGATCCGCGCCGGCGCTGAGCCCTGCGGCGGGTCGGCGGCTGATCTCGACGGCTGGCTGTGCAGACGGCCGCGTGTGGCAGCGCATCCGGCGACGGCGGCCGCGCGTCGGTCGGCCTCAATGCCGGTAGCGCAGCGTCAGGCGCACGATGCCGCGCTCGAAGCCGCCGCTGGCCAGGGTGCGTGAGCTCGAGTGGTCGTAGGCGGCCTCGAGCATGAGGCGCGGCTGCACGGCCCAGCTCAGGTGCACGCCGCCGGCGTGGATCGGCCGTGCATCGCCGGGCTGCTCGACCTCGCGTCCCAGGGCTGCGCGCAGGCCCCAGTCCAGCCCCGGGGCAAGGGTGCCGCCGGCACGCAGCAGCAGCTCGTCGGCGCGGTAGCGCTCGGGGTTGTGGTAGCCGGGCTGGCCCGGTCGCGCGTAGCCGAAGCGGGTGTGGCGATAGCCCAGCCAGAGCTGCGCGGGCTGCCACAGGCGCTGCTCGGCGTCGAAGCGCCCGCCGCGGCGGGCGTTGCCGTCCGAGTACTCGCTGCGGTTGGCGCGCAGCGAGAGCCGGTGGCGGTCGTCGGGCGTGAGGTCGACCGACACCTGGCGCTGCCAGGCCGTCAGTCCCGCGCGCAGCGCCAGCTCGCTGTCGAAGGTCCAGCGCTGCGACGACAGGTCCAGCCGCAGCCCGTCGACCGGACGCAGCGTCAGGAAGGTGGAGTGCGTCCAGCGCTGGTGGTCGCCGGGGGCGCCGTGGGTGTCGATGCGGTCGCGGTGCAGGCTGGCGGTCCACTCCAGCGCGTCGCTGTAGCGGTAACGCGCCTCGACCCCGGGGCGCAGCACCTCGATGTGGCGGACCGGCCCGCCCGCCGGGCGGTAGACGCTGCGCTCGAGCAGCAGCCCGAGGTGGCCGCGCCCGTCTTCGATCGGCAGACGCGTCGCGAGCTGCGTCTGGCCGATGCGCAGGCCGTCGGACTGCTCGAAATCGCGCCAGTCGAGGGTGGTCTGCGGGCGCGTGGCGTCTGCGAGTTCGGCCAGCAGGCGCTGCGCGCGGTCGTCGCCCGGGTCGGCGGCGACCTGCGCGCGCAGCAGCGGCAGCGCGCGGTCGGGCCGACCCATCCAGGCCAGCGACTCGGCCAGCACCAGGCTCGCCTCGCGCTCGTGCGGCCGGGCCTGCAGCACCGGCTGCACCTGCGCCACCGCGTCGCGGTGGCGGCCGCGCCAGCTCTGCACGCGCGCGCGGCCGGTCTGCGCCTGCGCGTCCTGCGGGTCCAGCGCGAGCGCGCGCTCGTACTCGGCCACCGCCTCGGCGTGGCGGCCGGCCCAGGACAGCGCGCGGCCCAGGCCGACATGCGCGCGTACCCGCTCGGGCGGGGCCAGCAGCCCGATCGCTTCGCGGTAGAGGGCGATCGCCTCGTCGAGGCGGCCGGCCCAGGTGTGCTGGTCGGCGTAGTCCAGCAGCCACTCGTGCCGGCGCTGCGGCGCGGCCTGCAGCGCCTGCCCGAAGGCCGCGATGGCTTCGGCGTGGCGGTCGGCGCGCGCAGCTTCACGGGCCGCGCGCAGCGCGGCCTCGGCGTCGGCTGGCGCGGCGGTGGCCAGGCCAGCGGCGGCGGCCAGCAGCAGCGCGGCGAAGGCGTGCGCTGCGGCGCGGGCGCGGCGCCGGGCCGGCTGTGCGGTGTGACGGGCGGGCTTCATGCCGAGGCTCCTCGGCGGCGCAGGCCGCCGACCCAGCCTTGGAGCCGGGGCGCAAGGCGCAGCCCGCCGACGCAGCCGACGACCCAGGCCGCGCCCAGCATCGCCAGCCACAGGCCCTGGGCGGCAAAGCAGACCAGCCAGGCCAGTTGGGCGCCGACGAACACCGCCTCGGTGACCCGGTAGGCGTGGCGGCCGGGCCTGGCGCCCGCGGCCGGCGCGGCGGCAGCCAAGGGCGCGGCCACGGCAGGCCTCGCGGCTGCCGTGGCGGTGACGCTGGCGGTCTTGGGCGTGCGCTCGAACTCGGCGTGCATAGGCCCGAACAAGCCCTCGACGAAGGCGCAGAAGTGGTGCGGCACCATGCCGGTATGGACGACGAGGTAGGGCAGGATGCGGCCGCAGCGGCGCAGCGCGCTGCCGCGGTGCGAGCCCTGGCCGTGGCGGGTCTGGGCCGTGGCGAGCACGCCGGCGAGCACTGCGAACAGCAGCGGCGGCACGACGTAGGCCAGCAGCGCGGCGGCCAGGCCCAGGCTGCCCAGCCACAGGCCGCTGGCGATCAGCACCGGCAGCAGTGTGACCCACAGCGTCCACAGCGGCCACTGCCAGGAGATGCAGACCAGGTAGACGAGCAGCGCCTTGCGCAGCGCCGGGGTGCGGTAGTGCAGCAGCAGCGGCAGCAGGTGCAGGCGCTGCAACTGCACCCAGCCCTGGGTCCAGCGCTTTTGCTGCAGGCGGTAGGCGGCCAGCGTCTGCGGCAGCTCGGCCGGCACCGCGAGCTGGCGCACGAAGCGCGTGCGCCAGCCGCGCAGCAGCACGCGGATGCTGAGCTCGCAGTCCTCGACCAGGCTGGCCGCACGCCAGCCGCCGACCGATTCGATCGCGCTGGCGCGCCAGACGCCGGCGGTGCCGGTGAAGTTGACGAAGTCGATGCTGGCCGAGCGGAATGCCATCTGCAGCGTGTGATGGTCGTCGACCCACAGCGCCTGCGCCGCGGTCAGCGCCGACTCGTCGTCGTTGAGGTGACCCCACTGGGCCTGGACCAGTGCGCGGTCGGCCACCGGGCGGCCGGCGGCGTCGTAGAAGTGCGGGATCGCGCGCTCGAGGGTGTCGGGCGGTGGAACGAAGTCGGCGTCGAAGATGGCGATGAACTCGGCGTCGGTCTCCTGCCGGCCGTGTTCGAGCGCGCCGGCCTTGTAGCCGGTGCGCCGCGGCCGGTGGACCCAGGTGCAGCGCATGCCGCTCGTGCGGCGCACGCGGTCGCAGACGGCCTGGACCATCGCGCGGGTCGCGGCGTCGGTCGAGTCGTCGAGCACCTGGATGCTCAGCCGATCGCGCGGCCAGCGCAGCGCGGCGGCGGCTTCGATGATGCGGCTGGCCACGGCGTGCTCGTTGAACATCGGCAACTGCACGCAGACCGTGGGCAACTGCGCCGGCAGCCGGCCCGGTGCGTGCGGCCGGCGGCCGCGCCAGAACCAGCCGATGCGCTCGACCACGCCGAAGCCCAGCATCAGCAGGATGAGCAGGTAGGGCAGGTGCAGCAGCGCCATCAGGGCCCAGGCCGCCGGGGATTCGAGGCTGCTGCGCGGCAGCGCATCGACCGCGTACAGCCCGAACAGCGTGGCGTAGGCCAGCGTGAACAGCCCCAGAGCCAGCCACCAGGGCAAGCGCCGCCGGGCGGCCAGGCCGCCGGCCGCGGGCGCTGCGGCGGCTGCTGGCGGCGCACTGGGCTGCGCGGGTGCATCGGGTCGCGCAGACCGGGGCACGCCCGGCATGGGGGTTTCGAGGTTCATGGCGGCACGCTCGGGGGTGGGCATGTCGCCACCGAGCCGCCAGCGCCGCGCGCGATACCCGCTCCTGGTGTGCAGCAGGCGCTCGGCGGCCGTCGTCACAACTGCTGACAAGTCGCCTGGGCAGTGGCGTATCGGCAGCCCGGCCGCGCCCTCTGTCCGGGCGTCCCCCAACCCCGGAGCCCGACGATGTCCCTGCTGCCCGCCCCGACCGCCCTCGCTCACGCCAAGTGGGCTTTCACGACCCGCCGCATCGACCGCCGCAGCGTCCACGGCCTGCTGCCGCCGACGCAGGCGGTGCGCGCCGGCCAGCTCGTGCTGGCGCAGGTCGTGCGGCTGGGCCAGCACGAGGGCCTGCAACTGGCCAGCGGCCGGCGCGCCGAGCTCTATGCCGGTGACCGCATCGTGCTGTGCCTGGGCGACCGCTATGCGCCCGACCAGTTCGAGGGTGTCGCCCAGGTCGGGCCCGACGGCCGCTGCGAGCTGCTGGCCGCCGGCGGCGTCGCCGGCACCGTGCGTCACCGCCACGGCCGCATGCGCGCAGCCACCGAGCTCAAGCTGCTGGCCTGCCTGGCCGGCGCCGACGGCCGCCCGCTCGAGGTCGCGCAGGCGGCGCTGCCCTTGCGCGCGGTGCAGCGGGTGACGATGCCGGTCGTGCTGGTCGTCGGCAGCTCGATGAACGCCGGCAAGACCACCGCCTGCGCGAGCCTGATCCACGGCCTCGCGCGCGCCGGGCTGCGCGTGGGCGCGGCCAAGCTCACCGGCACCGGCTCGTTCGGTGACGTGCAGAGCTACGCCGATGCCGGCGCCGACGAAGTGCTCGACTTTACCGACGCCGGCTACGCGTCGACCTACCGCGTCGACATCGCCGCGCTCGAGCGCGCCGCGCTGGGCCTGATCGGCGAGCTGCAGGCGCGCGGCTGCGAGGTGGCCGTGGTCGAGATCGCCGACGGCCTGTTCCAGCGCGAGACCGCCGAGCTGCTGGCCTCGGCGCGCATCGCCGCCGCCGCGCGCGGCGTGGTCTACGCCGCGGCCGACGCGATGGGCGCGGTCGCCGGCGTGCAGCGCCTGCAGGCGCAGGGCTGGCCGGTGCTCGCGCTGACCGGGCTGGTCACCGCTTCGCCGCTGGCGGCTGCCGAGGCCAGCGCAGCGCTGGCCGCCCTCGACGCGCCGGTGCCATGCCACACCCGCGACGCGCTGCGCGACCCGGCGACCGCCGCCGGCTGGCCGCGGCTGGCGCTGCCGCGCGGGCTGGCGCAGGCGGCTTGAGCGCCATGCTGCCGCCGCCAGCGGCCCTGCCGCGGCCCTGGGGCCGCGGACGCCGCGCCGCGTTCGCGGTGCTGCTGGCGCTGGGCCTGGGCCAGGCCGCGGTCGCCGTCGCCGCGGCGCTGGGCATGCGCTGGCTGTTCGACAGCCTCGCCGGTGGCCAGCCGGTGGTGCCGGCGCTGGTGCTGGCCGTCGGCTGCGCGCTGGCGCTGGCCCAGGGCCTGCTCACCCATGCCGCCGCGCGCGCCGGCGAAGCGCTGGGCCAGGACTACGCCGCCGCTGTGCGCAGCGCGCTGCTGCAGCACCTGTTCCGGCTGCCGCCGGCGCGCCACCAGGCGCTGCGCCATGGCCACCTGATGGCGCGCATGACCGGCGACCTCGGCGCGCTGCGCCGCTGGATCGGCCGCGCGCTGGCCCCGCTGCTGGTCGGCGGGGCCACGCTGCTGGCCACGCTGGCGCTGCTGCTGGCCTGGGCGCCGGGCGTCGCGGCGGTGCTGCTGCCGGCGCTGGCCGCCGGCGCGCTGCTGGCCTGGGGGCTCGGCCGCCGCCTCGAGCGGCACCTGCGCGCCGAGCGCCGCGAGCGCTGGGCGCTGGCCGGGCAGGTCGGCGAGCGGCTGG
>Ga0207951_100061_pt1 | contig 91367 bp, 86 predicted proteins | sample Subbio12Aug_8Bad_FD_184830 | JGI IMG/M metagenome (GOLD analysis project Ga0207951, IMG submission 184830) | Serpentinite rock and fluid subsurface biosphere microbial communities from McLaughlin Reserve, California, USA - CR12Aug_8Bad (SPAdes) | ecosystem: Environmental > Terrestrial > Deep... | reverse complement strand
CGGCCCAGATACCGCACCCGCACCTGGCCGACCCCCGCCGACAGCAGCCCCAGCGCCTCGGCCGAGCCGCGCGACAGGTCGATGATGCGGTTGTCGACGAACGGCCCCCGGTCATTGACCCGGACGACGATGCGTCGGCCATTGGCGAGGTTGGTGACCTCGACCAGGCCCGGCAGCGGCAGGGTCTTGTGGGCTGCGGTCAGGGCGTTCATGTCGAACCGCTCGCCCGTGGCCGTCGGCCGCCCGTGGAACTGCTGGCCGTACCAGGACGCAAGTCCGGTCTCGTCATAGCCGGGCTGTTCGGCCGGCTGATACCAGCGGCCGCGGATCTGGTAGGGGCGCATCGTGCCGGAGACGATCGGCGCCGGATCGGTCACCACCGGCAGTCGCCCGGCCTCGGGCCGCGGCCCGCCCGCGCAGGCGGCCAGGGCCAGCGACGCCAGACCGGCGACCAGCACACCGCGCAACAGTTTCACCGGCATTCCCGCCCTCATGGCCCCGCCCTTTCAGGGCATAAGAATGCCGGGGAGATATTTCTGCTTTGGTTAACGCACCGTTTGGCGCTATGCGGCCAGTCCGCTCGATGGGCACGGACAGGTGGCCGAGTGGTTTAAGGCAGCGGTCTTGAAAACCGCCGTAGGTGAGAGCCTACCGTGGGTTCGAATCCCACCCTGTCCGCCCTTCCCGCGCCCGCCAGGCGAAGTTGAAGGACGAGCCAAAGCGTACATCCTCGACAAACCGCTGATTGCAGACCGCCTCATACTTGGCCCGGCCTGATCCGTCCGCTTCAACCGGACGGGCCGCCACCGGCGCGCCGTCAGTAAAATAGATGCCTGCGCTGACTCGCCGCCCTGTCGAGGAGAGAACCTCGATGGTTTCTGCACGGCAGTCGATTTTCTCGTTCCTGATCGTGTAGTCCTGCCCGCCGGGCTGACGCACGGCGTAGACGGTCACGCTCCAGAACGTCTTCAAGGCACCGTCCGTCGAAATGCTCGCGAGATTGACGGCCTCGGCGGAGATGTCATCCGAAGCGGTCAACCGCCAGTCTTCCGTCGTGACGGCCCCTGTGGCGAGGAGCAGGGCAGACAAGGCTGACAGCATATTCTCCATAGCGCTCCTCACACGCGATCCGCGCCGCCGGCCCGGCGGCGTGCACAAAGGTCTTCAGGTCCCGCGGCCGCAGCCGCAGGCGCAATCGATCACGCCTTGAGCGACGCGACAACCGTCCACCCACGGCTCAACCGGGCTGCCTGTCTGCCGGGATGCTTCCGCCATGGTCCTGACGCGACCCTTCCACGCGCCCGATCAGGTCGCCGACAAATGCCGCGGCAGCCGCCTCATCGATATCGTGGACATGCGGGCGGCTCATCCCACGCCCGCCGGCGGTGTCGATTCGCACGGTGGCGATGCCGAGCATCCGCTGAACCGGACCGCGTCTGACCGTGACGGCCTGGACATTGCCATAGGGGACCGTCCAGTCGCGCTGCACAAGCACGCCCCGCCTCACCTGCACACTGGTTGCGGCAAGCGCATACCGATGACACCGGCGCCGCAGCAGCGCGACCGCGAGCGGAACCGGCATCGCCAACAGCAGCAGGGCGGCAAAAGGGAAAAAGGCCGTCGCCACCAACAGGCTCACGGTCGGCAGTCCGACAAATCCGACCAGCCCCCCGAGGACATGCCAGCGCGACACCGGTCGCAGCGGTGAACGCTCGAATGGCGGCAGTCCGGCCAGGGCGATGATCGGCGCGAGCTCCACCGGCCGGGCAAAGGGTACAAGTTCCTGCCGGCCCGAGACGTGATCACTGCCGCCGAGTGTCTGAACCTTGAGCGCGCACCAGCCGAGGCGACCGCTGACGGGGCCGCGCTCGACCAGTCCGAGCTGGATCTGCCGCTTGGCCACCACCACCTCGGTCCGGGTCAGCAGGCCGCGCCTGTAGCGAAACCGGGCCTCGGCATGGGTGAGCCTGAAGCCGTAGTTCTGCAGCACCGTCCTGACGACCCCGGCCAGCAGCCCGAGAGCAAAGGCGCCACCGGCGACGCCGAGCACGACCATGGCGGTGAGCCGGGCCCGCAGTTCCCGCTCGACGACGCCAAACATCTCCAGCCAGCGGTCCCAGCCGTAGCCGAGCGCCTGGTCGAGATACTGAAACACGCCCAGGATGGCGACGAGCCAGACAAGCGAGAATTTGAACAGTCCGGCATAGACCAGTCGCGCCAGCCCCAGCCGGAACAGCGTGGTTTCCGCGTCATTCCCGCCTTCACGCTCGCTGGCGCCGGCGACGGTCCCGCCCGTGCGGATGCTTCGGAGTACTTCCCGAAGCCGATGCGCTTCGGCGAGGCTGACGCTGTCCAGCCGGCCCTCGGCCGCCTCTCCGCCGCCGGTTTCGATGCGCACTTCCGCAAGACTGAACCACCGCGACAACAGGCCCTGGGTGATCGACACATCCTGGATTCGTTCGGCCGGTATCGATCGGCGGGTCCGCTTGATCAGGCCGCGTGCGATCACAAGCTGCCCGGGCAGAATCTGGTAGGTGAAGAAGCGCCAGCGAAGCCAGCTGGTGACCAGCATAACGATCAGCAGGAGCGCCATGGCGGGGAGCAGGACCCCGAGCGGGACACCGTCCCCCCGCGACCAGGCCAGAAATACCGGTATGCCCAGGATGAGGGATGGCGAGCCCTTCAGGGCGCGGACAAGAATGGTCCGCGGGTCAAGCCGTCGCGGCGGCATGACCCCGGCTCCGGTCGAGGATTCGGGGGCGCTCACCAGGGCGCGTCGCTGATCCGGCCACGGATCGCATCCCGCATTTCCTCGGCACGCTGTCGGCTGACGCCCGGCAGCACAACGAGACTGTTCTCGGTTCCGGCCGTGTGCAGGCTCAGGGTCGCGACGCCCGCGCTGCGTTCGAGGGGGCCCTGGCTGACGTCGATATGCTGGACGCGGGATACCGGGACGACCGTATGCACGCGCGTCAGCCATCCATAGGCGATGTGCAGCTCCGTATCGGTGAAGGCGTAGCCCCAGCGTCGCCAGCGTCGCGGAACGAAGAATACGATCGACGCCAGACCGATCAGGATGACGGGTCCGGCCACGACGCCGGGCAAAGAGTCGAAGCGCCAGTGCAGATAGCCGTCCAACGCCGCCGCCATGGCCGCAAGAACCAGCCAGCCGATAGCCGACCGGATGCGCAGGACCGCGAGATAGCCGCGCTCCAGCGATTGCAGTGGAACAAGTTCAAACGCCATCGCTCGCCCCCATGCGCCGGCGCGCGCCACGAGGCCCGAGCGCCGACCAGACCCAAAGGTCCGCTTCCTCGCGACGAGTCAATGTCTTGTCCAAAGCGCGCGGGGTCTTCAGCCCGCCGGGGGCTGAACCGGGCGCTGGCGGATCACCAGATTGCGGATCTCGGTCATGTCCTCCATGGCGAATTTCACCCCCTCGCGCCCGAGGCCCGAGTCCTTGACCCCGCCATAGGGCATGTTGTCCACGCGATAGCTGGGCACATCGCCGATCAGGACGCCCCCGACCTCAAGCACATCCCAAGCCCGCATCGCCTTGTGGATGTCGCGCGTGAAGATGCCAGCCTGCAGCCCGAATTTTGAATCGTTGACCTCCGCCAGGGCCGCCTCGAAATCGGAGAAGCGCGACAGGATCGCGACCGGCCCGAAGGCCTCCTCCTCGCGTATCTTCAGCCCCCGCCCGACCCCTTCCAGCAGGGTCGCGTCCAGCATGGCCCCGGTGCGGTTTCCGCCGCACAGAACGGTCGCCCCGGCGGCCTTCGCCTCGTCGATCCACTCTTCCAGGCGGATCGCCTCCTTCTCGTCGATCATCGGCCCGATGAAGGTCGTCTCCTCGCCGGGGTCGCCGCAGATCAGGGCCCGGGCCTTCGCCACCAGCCGCTTGCGCAGCGCATCGTAGATCTCGTCGTGGATCAGGATCCGCTGCACCCCGATGCAGGACTGGCCCGACTGATAGAAGGCCCCGAAGATGATCCGTTCGGCAGCGTCCTCCAGATCGCTGTCGCGGTCGACGATGACCGCGGCATTGCCGCCCAGTTCCAGCACCACCTTCTTCTTGCCGGACTTCGCCTTCAGCGCCCAGCCGACCTCGGGCGAACCGGTGAAGGACAGCAGCTTCAGCCGGTCGTCGGTGGTGAACAGATCCGACCCCTCGCGCGTCGCCGGCAGGATCGAGAAGGCGCCCTTGGGCAGGTCGGTCTCGGCCAGCACCTCGCCGATGATCAGCGCCCCCAGCGGCGTGCGCGATGCGGGCTTCATCACGAACGGGCAGCCCACAGCCAGGGCCGGGGCGATCTTGTGGGCCGCCAGATTGAGCGGGAAGTTGAACGGCGAGATGAAGGAGCACGGCCCGATCGGGACCCGCTTCCACATGCCCTGATAGCCCCTGGCCCTGGCCGAGATGTCCAGCGGCTGGACCTCGCCGGTCATGCGCACCGACTCCTCCGCCGCGATGCGGAAGGTGTCGATCAGCCGGGTCACCTCGCCGCGCGAATCCTTGATCGGCTTTCCCGCCTCGATGCACAGGGCATGGGCCAGTTCATCCGCCCGCTCCTGGAAACGTTTGACGCAGTGGGCCAGCACGGCCTGCCGCTCATAGCCGGCCATGCGCGCCATCGGCTCCGTCGCCTTGACCGCCTCGCCGATGGCCCGGTCGATCAGGGCCGGATCGGCCATGGCCACGCGCGTCGCGACCTTGCCCGAATATTTGTCAGTCACCTCCAGATCCTGGTTCGGCGTCAGCGCCTCATTGGCCAGGTAAAGGGGATAGGCGGCTTTCAGGGACGGCATGGGTACGGCGCTCCGGCAGGGGGTCTGAAGGTTAAACCGGCAAGGCCGCCCTGGGTTCGCGGACGCGCCTGTTCAGGATCCGGTCGAGGTCAGTCTGGTTGACTGGAACCTCGACCACAGGAGCCCCTTGCGTATCAAGCACGGTTTCGATCGGCCGGGCCGCCTTGGGCCGCCTTGGGCCGCAGGCGCCATAGCGCCGGGCGGGCAGGGATTGCGATGCGACGTCCGTCGGAAACCCCGACCACGATCGCGCGTTAAGGAAGCCGACGAAGCGTCGCCCTGAAGCGATTCTTCCTGAGCGATTTATCTTGCAGTGCAAAACCCGGTAGAACATTGTTCGACAAACCCAGGGAGGCTCGTGCGGGAATGACGATGTACAAGGCCCTGAAGTGCCGCTTCACCGGCCATGTCTTCGTTGACAGTCGAAGTCAGGCCGGGGTGAAGGTCTGCGCCCGCTGCCGTCACCGGCAGGCGTTCGAAGGCCTGACACCGACGCCTGCGGGGCCCGTGACGGCCCGGAGCGACGGGCGTCCGACCGACCCTGGACCGGCTGTCCGGCGATCCGCTCCCGACCCGACCGGCAAGCCCTAGACGAGCCGGCTCTGGACCAGCGCCGCCTCGATGAAGCCGGCGAAAAGCGGATGGGGCGCGAATGGGCGGCTCTTGAGTTCCGGATGGTACTGGACGCCGATGAACCACGGATGGTCCTCCCGCTCGACCGTCTCCGGCAACACGCCGTCCGGCGACAGGCCGGCGAAGATCAGTCCGCCCTTTTTTTCAATGGCCTCGCGATAGTTGATGTTGACCTCATAGCGATGGCGGTGCCGCTCGCTGATCGTGGTCGAACCGTACATCTCCGCGATCTTCGACCCGGGCTTGAGGGTCGAATCATACGCCCCCAGCCGCATGGTGCCGCCCATGTCGCCGCCCTGCTGGCGCAGCACCCGCTGGTTGCCCTGGGTCCATTCCGTCATCAGGCCGACGACGGGCTCCGTCGTCGGGCCGAACTCGGTCGATGAGGCCTTGGGATAGCCGGCCAGGTTCCGGGCCGCCTCGATCACCGCCATCTGCATGCCGAAACAGATGCCGAAATAGGGAATCTTGCGTTCGCGGGCGAAGCGGGCCGCCTCGATCTTGCCCTCGGCCCCACGCGAACCGAAGCCGCCGGGCACCAGGATGGCGTGAGCCGCCTGCAGGCGGTCGTCGCAGGCTTCCCGGTCGCCCTCGAAGGTGTCGGCCTCGACCCAGTCGATATTGACCTTGACGTTGTTGGCCACCCCGCCGTGCTGCAGCGCCTCGATCAGGGATTTATAGGCGTCCTTCAGCACCGTGTATTTGCCGACCACGGCCACGGTGACCTCGCCGTCTGGGTGCAACCGCCGCCGGGCGATCTCTTCCCACATCGACAGGTCCGGCGCCGGCGCATCCGTCATGCCGAAATGGGCCAGCACCTCGGCGTCCAGCCCCTGCGCGTGATAGTCCAGCGGCACGGCGTAGATGTCGGCCGAGTCCATCGCCTGGATGACGCCGCTCTCGCGCACATTGCAGAACAGGCCGATCTTGCGCTTTTCCTCGGCCGGGATCGGATATTCGCAGCGGCACAGCAGGATGTCGGGCTGGATGCCGATCGAGCGCAGCTCCTTGACCGAATGCTGCGTCGGCTTGGTCTTCATCTCCCCGGCGGTCTTGATGAAGGGCAGCAGGGTCAGGTGGACGAAGCAGGACTGGCCGCGCGGCAGGTCCTGGCCCAGCTGACGAATGGCCTCGAAGAAGGGCAGGCCCTCGATATCGCCGACCGTGCCGCCGATCTCGACCAGCACAAAGTCGACATTCTCGCCGTCGTCGGTCAGGGCGGGGGTCAGGCAGAACTGTTTGATCTGGTCGGTGACGTGCGGGATCACCTGCACGGTGGCGCCGAGATAGTCCCCCCGCCGCTCCTTCTCGAGGATGGTCGAATAGATCCGGCCTGTGGTGATGTTGTCCGACTTCGCCGCCGAAACCCCGGTGAACCGCTCATAATGGCCGAGGTCGAGGTCGGTCTCGGCGCCGTCGTCCGTGACGAAGACCTCGCCGTGCTGGTACGGGCTCATCGTCCCCGGATCGACGTTCAGATAGGGGTCGAGCTTGCGCAGACGCACCTTGTAGCCGCGCGCCTGAAGCAGCGCGCCGAGAGCGGCGGAGGCGAGGCCTTTTCCCAATGAGGAAACCACGCCGCCGGTGATGAACACGTAACGGGCCATGGGAGATCACTCTACCGCTGATTCGAGCGGCGTATTGCGGAGACTATGAGGGCGGGAGCGGAAGGCGGGGATAAGGTCCCCGCCCATCCTATTCTGCGGGGGCCGGCTGGGCCGTCGCCGGCGCGGCCGAGAGGCCGGACAGGCTGGCCTCCAGATCCTGCAGCGAAGGCGCAGCCTGGGCCGGCGGCGGCGCCGAAGGATCGACGGCGGGCGCGGCCGGCGCCGTCGTCGGGGCCATCAGTTCACCCATGCCGTCGGCGTCGACGATCGAACCGCTGGAGCGCTCCATATTGCCGGTGATGGTCAGGCCGATGGCGCAGAGGAAAAACAGGGTGGCCAGCACCCAGGTCGTCTTGGTCAGCAGATTGCCCGCGCCGCGCGCGGTCATGATGCCCGACGGGCCGCCGCCCATGCCCAGGGCGCCGCCCTCGGATTTCTGGATGAGGATCAGCCCGGTCAGGGCGACCGAGATCAGGATCATGGTGACAAGGAGAATGGTCTGGAGCATGGCGGCCGATATGTGTGGCGCGAGACGGCGCCGATCAAGCGGCGGCGTCTAACATTGATGCGAAGCGGGAGCAATCAGCAGGGCTTCACGCCCCACGGATGATCCCGAGAAAATCCGCCGCCTTCAGCGACGCCCCGCCCACCAGGGCTCCCCCGACCTCAGCCACAGCCAGGATCTCGGCCGCATTGTCGGGCTTGACCGAGCCGCCGTAGAGGATCGGTGTGGCCGCGACACCCAGCCCCAGCCGCTCGATCATGGCGGCGCGGACGGCGCGGTGGACCTCCTCGATCTGTGTCAGGGTCGGGGTCAGACCCGTGCCGATCGCCCAGACCGGCTCATAGGCGACGGCGAAGGCCCCGTCGGCGAGGGCCCGCGTCAGCGAACCCATGATCTGCGACCGCACCACCTCGACCGCCCGCCCGGCCTCGCGCTGTTCCAGGGTTTCGCCGATGCAGACGATCGGCTCCAGTCCCGCCGCCCGCGCGGCCTCCGCCCTGGAGGCGACCATGGCGTCGGTCTCGCCATGGCCCTGGCGGCGTTCGGAATGGCCGAGGATCACAAGCGTGGCGCCGGCATCCCGGAGCATGGCCGCCGAGACATCGCCGGTGAAGGCGCCGTGGGTCTCGGCCCGACAGTCCTGACCGCCGATCTCGATCCCGGCTCCAGCCAGACGGGCCATCCGCTCGATCAGGGTCGCCGGCGGGCACAGGGCCACGCGGCAGTCCGGCCGGTCCGCCGCAAGGGCGGCCCTCAGCGCCTCCACCTCAACCAGGCTCGCGCCCAGCCCGTTCATCTTCCAGTTTCCGGCGATCAGCTTCACGGATTGCTTCATGTCGCTGCTTCTAGGCGCGGGCGCTTCCCAAGCCAAGGTGCGGGCGGCGATGACGAGGGGGCGGGGGAAACCGTGCGCCCGGTCGCCTTCACCTTGCCGTGCGGGGGGGCGACACCCTATAGGCCAAGCAGCCACCCTCGCCGCTGATCCGCCAGGACCGACCATGCTCACCGCCCTTCGCGCCTTCGCCAAATCCAAATGGGCCATCGGCCTGCTGGTTCTGCTGGGCCTCGGCCTGGTCGTGACAGGCGGCAGCCAGATGGATGTGCTGGGCAGCCTCGGGCCCAGACACGTGGTGTCGGCCGGAGACCGCAGCCTTGGCACGACGGAGTTTCGCGGCGAACTGGACCGCATCCGCGATCAGGCCCAGCAACAGGCTGGCCGCGCCCTCACCTTCGAGGAGCTGATCGAGAACGGCGGACTGCGCCAGTATCTGGAGCAGAAGGCCCAGCAACTCGGTTTCGTGAACTGGGCCTGGAAGGCGGGCATCCGCCCGGGCAAGGAGTTGATCCTGCGCCAGATCCGCCAGGCGCCCGGATTCTTCGACAGCGTCACCGGCCGGTTCAGCGAGGATCAGTATCGAACCACTCTGGCGGAGAACAACGCCACGCCCGAGATGTTCGAAGCGCAGTTGCGCGACCAGTATCTGACGCAGCACTACGCCTCCGCCCTCGGCGCCGGCATGCGGCTGCCGCGCATCTATGGCGCGGTTATCGCCGGCCAGGCGCTCGAGACGCGCGACGGCCGCTGGTTCACCGTCACCCAGGCCATGGCCGGGACCGCGCCCGCCCCGACCGACGCCCAGCTGACCGCCTTCATGAACGAGAACGCCGCCCAGCTGCGCATGCCGGAGTCCCGCACCGCCTCGGTGGTTCTGTTCGACGACGGCGCCGCCTCGACCGCGGCGCCGACCGAGGCCCGCATCGAGGAACGATTCAACTTCCGCCGCGACGCCCTGTCCCTGCCCGAGCGGCGCACCTTCGTCACCCTGACGGCCCCGACCCGCGCCGCCGCTGACCGGATCGCCGCCGCCCTGCGCGCCGGCCAGTCCCCGGCCGAGGTCGCCCGGGCCAACGGCATCCAGCCGGCTGAATACAATGACACGCCGCGCAGCGCCCTCGGCGACCCGGCCGTCGCCGCCGCCGTTTTCGGCCTGGCGGCCAATCAGGTCTCGGCCCCGGTCCAGGCGGGCGTCGGCTTTGTCGTGGCCCGGGTGACCACGATCCAGCCCGGCCGCGCCGTCGCCCTGTCGGACGTCCGCGACCAGATCATCGGAGAGCTTCGCGAAGAAGACGCCCGCGCCACCGTGTTCCGCCGGGTCGAGGCCTATGAAAAGGCGCGCCAGGAAGGCAAGGCTCTCGACATCGCCGTGCGCGAGGTCGGGGCCCGGATGATCCAGGTCCCCGCGATCCGCGAGGACGGCCGGCTCCGCAACGGCCAGGAGGTCAACCCGCCTCTCCCGCCCCAGTTGATCCAGACCATGTGGACGCTCGGCCAGGGAGCCGAGAGCGAGGTCGTCGACATGGGCCAGGGCCAGTATTTCGTGGTGCGGATCGACGAGGTCCTGCCGGCGGCCCTGCCGCCGCTCGAGGGCATCCGCGCCCCGCTTGCCCAGCAGTGGACACTGAGGGAGAACGCCCGCCTGCTGGCCACCCGCGCCAACGCCCTGGCCGCCCGCATCCGCGGCGGTGAGGATCTGGCCGCCGTCGCCGCCTCCGCCGGGGCTACGGTCCAGACCGCGACCGGCATCAGCCGCGAGGCGGCCGAGCAATACGGCCAGGGCGTGATCGCCGGTGTGTTCAGCAGCGGTCGCGGGGAGCTGTTCTCCCAGCAGAACGCCGCCGACAGTTTCGTCATCGGCCGCACCGATCGCATCGCCGTGGCGACGCCGGTTCTGGCCGCGCCCCTGGCCGAACGGTACCGCCAGGAAATGGCCGGAGACCATGTGAACGCCTTCGGCGAGACCGCCCTGACCGCCGCCGCGACGCGCAGCAAGGTCAGCTACGATGAAGCCATTGCGCGGGTCGCCCTCGGTCTCCCGGCCGAAGCGCCCGCCCAACCGGCGCCGGCGGCCCCGCCCGCTTCATGACGACAGACGCGGGCGGAGTCCCGGCCGTCTTCGAACGGGGCTGGGCCCAGGGCCGGCCGCAGGTCGTCGTACGGCGGCTGGTGGACGATCTCGAGACGCCGGTCTCGGCCTTCCTCAAGGTCGGCCACGGCCGCACCCACGCCTTCCTGCTCGAGTCGGTCGAGGGCGGCGCCGTCAACGGCCGCTATTCGATCATCACGCGCGAACCGGACGTGGTCTGGCGCTGCCGCGACGGCGTGGCGGATCTGGCGCGCGGCGACGACATAACGGCCGGCCGTTTCGTGCCCGCCGGGTCCGACGCCCTCGCCTCGCTGCGCGCCCTGATCGCCGCCTCCCGCCTCGACCTGCCCGACGACCTGCCGCCGATGGCCGCCGGCCTGTTCGGCGTGTTCGGTTATGACATGGTGAGGCTGCTGGAGCCTCTGGGTGCCTCCAACCCGGACCCATTGGACCTGCCCGACGCCGTCCTGACCCGCCCGGCCCTGGTCGCCATCTTCGACTCGGTGCGGCACGAGATCGTGCTGGTCTCGGCCGCCTTTCCCGACTCCGGCCTCGACGCCGCCGCCGCCTGGGCCGCCGCGATGGACCGGCTCGACCGGTTCGAGGCCGAGCTGCGCGCGCCTCTGCCCGCACTCCCTGCGCCCGTCGAGACGGCGCTCCCGGCCTTTCGCTCACCCGTAGACGAGGCCGGCTTCACAGCCCTGGTCGCCCGCGCCAAGGACTATATCGCCGCCGGCGACATCTTCCAGGTCGTGCTCAGCCACCGCTTCGCCGCGCCCTGGGCCGCGGATCCCTTCGCCTTCTACCGCTCGCTGCGGCGGTCGAACCCCTCGCCCTATCTGTTCTTCCTCGATTTCGGTGACTTCCAGCTGGCAGGGTCCAGCCCCGAAATCCTGGTCCGGCTCAAGGACGGCCGTGTCACCATCCGCCCGCTGGCCGGCACGCGTCCCCGCGGCGACACGCCCGAAGCCGACCGGGCCCTGGAAGCCGAGTTACTGGCTGATCCCAAGGAACGGGCCGAGCACCTGATGCTGCTGGATCTGGGCCGCAACGACGTCGGCCGCGTCGCCGCGCCCGGCACGGTCGAGGTGATCGAGAGCTTCCGCATCGAACGCTACAGCTCGGTCATGCACATCGTCTCAGAGGTCCAGGGTGACGCACGGGCCGATCTGGACGCCGTCGACGCCCTGCTGGCCGCCCTGCCCGCGGGCACCCTGTCGGGCGCGCCCAAGGTCCGGGCCATGGAGATCATCGACGAGCTTGAGACCGAAAAGCGCGGCGTCGGCTATGGCGGCGGGGTCGGCTATATCTCGGCGGGCGGCGAGGCCGATATCTGCATCGTCCTGCGCACCGCCCTGTTCGCCGGCGGCAAGATCCACGTCCAAGCCGGGGCCGGGGTCGTGGTCGACAGCGACCCGGCCGCCGAATATGCAGAAACGCTGGCCAAGGCGCGCGCGCCGATGCGGGCCGCCGAAGACGCCTGGCGCTATCCCTTCGGCAATCGCTAGGGCCGGCTGGAGAGGGTTGTCTCGTCGAACCGGACGCCCGGCCCAAGCACCATGACGCCGGCCATCATCACCGCCGCCGCCGCCGCCAGCGCCGCCGCGCCGAGGGCGGCATAGGGATTGGCGCGCGAGACCGAGGGGGTCAACAGATTGCGCGCCCTGGTGATGCTGGTCTCGGCCATGGAACCCCTCCGTTCGATCAGACCAGTTCAGGCGGGTTCGGTTAACGAAGCCTTACGGTCGCAGGGCGCTTGGCGTGGCCCCGAGCACCCCCTAGAAGCCGGGCCATGATCCTCGTCGTCGACAACTACGACAGCTTTACCTGGAACCTCGTCCACTACCTCGCGGAGCTGGGCGCGGAGACCCGTGTCGTGCGCAATGACGACCTGACCGCCGCCGAGGCCTGGGCGCTGAAGCCCGAGGCGGTCCTGCTGTCGCCCGGCCCCTGCACGCCCAACGAGGCGGGCATCTGCCTCGCCCTGATCGACACCGCGCCTCTGGACATGCCCATCTTCGGCGTCTGCCTCGGCCATCAGGCCATGGGCCAGGCCTTCGGCGGCGATGTGATCCGCGCCAAGAGCCTGATGCACGGCAAGACCTCGCCGATCGAACATGACGGCCGCAGCGTCTTCGCCGGCCTGCCCTCGCCCTTCACCGCCACCCGCTATCACTCGCTCGCCGTGCGCCGCGAGACCCTCCCCGAGGCGCTCGAGGTGACCGCCTGGACCGCCGACGGCGAGATCATGGGCCTGGCCCACCGCACCCGCCCGATCCACGGCGTCCAGTTCCACCCCGAGTCGATCGCCACCGAACACGGCCACGACCTGCTGGCCAATTTCCTCGATCTGGCCGGCATCAAACGCCGGGCGATGGTCTGATGGCCGAGGGCTTCAAGCCGCTGCTGGCCAAACTGGTCGACGGACGCATCCTGTCGGCCGAGGAAGCCCACGCCTTCTTCGCCGCCTGTCTGCGCGGCGAGCCGACCCCGGCCCAGGTCGCCGCCGCCGTCACCGCCCTTCGCATGCGCGGCGAGACCGTCGAGGAGATCGCCGCCTTCGCCACGGCCATGCGCGACGCGGCGATGACCCTCGACCACCCCCATGACGCCATCGACACCTGCGGCACCGGCGGCGACGGCCAGCACACCTTCAACATCTCCACCGCCGCCGCCCTGGTGCTGGCCGGCGCGGGCCTGAAGGTGGCCAAGCACGGCAACCGGGCCCTGAGCTCGAAGTCGGGCTCGTCCGACGTGCTGTCGGCCCTCGGGGTCAACCTCGCCGCCTCCCCGGCCCAGCAGCGCCGCTCGCTGGACCAGGCCGGCATCGCCTTCCTGTTCGCCCCCGCCTACCACGGGGCCATGCGCCACGTGGGACCGGTGCGGGCCGAGATCGGCTTCCGCACCGTGTTCAACCTGCTGGGCCCGCTGTCCAACCCGGCCGGGGCGAAGCGTCAGGTCATGGGCGTCTATGATCCTCGCCTGCTGGAGCCTCTGGCCGAAGTGCTGGGCCGGCTCGGCGCCACCCGCGCCTGGACCGTCCATGGCCAGGGCCTCGACGAACTGACCACCACGGGCGAGACCGAGGTGGCGGAATGGAAGGACGGCGCCGTCCGCCGCTTCACCGTCACGCCGGAAGACGCCGGCCTGCCCCGCGCCGACCTCGCGGCCCTGCGCGGCGGAGACGCCGAGGAAAACGCAGCCGCCCTGCGCGCCCTGCTCGACGGCGCCACAGGGGCCTACCGCGACATCGTCCTGCTGAACGCGGCCGCCGCCCTGGTGGTCGCCGACCGCGCCGCCGATCTCGCCGAAGGGGCCGCGCTGGCCGCCGCCGTCATCGACGATGGCCGCGCGTCCACCGCCCTGGCCGATCTGGTCGAGGCCACCAATACGGTAATCGAGGAAGACCCCGCTTGACCGACGTCCTCGCCGGCATCGCCGCCTACAAGCGCGAGGAGGTCGCCGCCCGCAAGGCCGCGGCCCCGCAAGACGTGGTCGAGGCCCGCGCGGCCCTCGCATCGCCGCCACGCGGCTTTCGTGCTGCGCTGGAACGCCATGTCGAGCGAACCGGCCGCCCTGCCCTGATCGCCGAGATCAAGAAGGCCAGCCCGTCCAAGGGCCTGATCCGCGCCGAGTTCGACCCACCCGCCCTCGCCCGCGCCTACGAACGCGGCGGCGCGACCTGCCTGTCAGTCCTCACTGACGGCCCCAGCTTCCAGGGCGACGACACCTTCCTCGTCGCCGCCCGCGACGCCGTCGCCCTGCCCTGTCTGCGCAAGGACTTCCTCGTCGATCCCTGGCAGGTCGCCGAGAGCCGGGCGCTGGGCGCCGACTGCATCCTGATCATCCTCGCCATGATCGACGACGCGCTGGCGGAGGAGCTTCTCTCCGAGGCCGGGCGTTTCGGCATGGATGCCCTGATCGAGACCCATGACGAGGCCGAAATGGCCCGCGCCTGCAAACTGGGCGGCGACCTGGTCGGGATCAACAACCGCTCGCTGCGGACCTTCGAGGTCGATCTGGCCGTCACCGAACGACTGGCCATGCTCAGCCCCGTCCGCGCCCTGCTGGTCTCCGAGAGCGGCATCTTCACCCCGGACGACGTGCAGCGGGTCTCCGACGCCCATGCCCAGGCCGTTCTGGTCGGCGAAAGCCTGATGCGTCAGGACGACGTCGCGGCGGCGACGCGGGCGTTGATGCACTGATCAGCCCAGCTCCGCCGTTAAGTTGACATTAGGCAAGAACACTTACAGAACATCGGCAACGGTTCACGCCTTGTTCTGGACGATTCGACGACATGCTCACGCGCAAACAGCACGAACTCCTGATGTTCATCCATGAGCGGATCAAGGAGACCGGCGTCTCCCCCTCGTTCGACGAGATGAAGGAGGCGCTGGATCTGGCGTCCAAATCAGGCATCCACCGGCTGATCACGGCGCTGGAGGAACGCGGCTTCATTCGTCGCCTCGCCCACCGCGCCCGGGCGCTGGAAGTGGTCAAGATGCCGGACCAGGCCTCGGCGGGCGGCCGGGCCCGCGGCCCGTTCCGTCCCGACGTCATCGAGGGCGGCGGCCGCCCCATGCCCGCCGAGCCGGCCAATGACGCCCGCGAACTGTCGCTGATGGGCAAGATCGCGGCCGGCACCCCGATCGCCGCCATCGAACACGAGACCGCCCGCTATCCGGTGCCCGAGGCCATGCTGGGGGCCGGCGAACACTATCTGCTCGAGATCGAGGGCGATTCGATGATCGAGGCCGGCATCCTCGACGGCGACCTGGTGATCATCAAATCGGTCGACACCGCCGCCTCGGGCGAGATCGTCGTCGCCCTCGTCGAGGGCGAGGAAGCCACCCTCAAGCGGCTGCGCAAGAAGGGCGCCTCGATCGCGCTGGAGCCCGCCAACCGCAACTATGAGACCCGCATCTTCGGCCCAGACCAGGTCGAGGTCCAGGGCAAGCTGGTCGGGCTCATCCGCCGCTATCACTGACGCCGCCCCGCCCCGGCTCTTCGCTTCGCTCCGGCCGGGATGACAAGACAAGGGCGCTGACCTTGTCATCCCGGAAGCGGCGCAGCCGTTATCCGGGACCAGGGCCGGTCGCCGCGCACCTCGGCCGCCCAGACCGCCCGCCAGCGGTTCACCGGCGCCGGCCCGTCGCGCCACAGCTCGACGGCGCCGCCGCGGGCGTAGTCCGCGCCGTCCAGCACCAGCCGCCCCTCGCAAGAGGGCGGCAGCCCGGACAAGGTCGCCCGCACGCTGACCACCGGCGCCGAACGGCACAGGGCGTCGATCTCGTCCGGCGACGGGGCCCGACGACCCCACCACATCGCCAGCGGAGCCCCGTCGACCTCGGCCGGGGCGCAGGATACGCGGGTGCAGGCCCAGGCCTCCGTCACCCGCTCCACCGGCGGCACGCCCCGTCGCCGGGTCCAGACATCGACCGCGAACTCGCGCACACCGGTGCGGATCACGACCGCCTGACCGGTCTCGACATAGGCGCCATTGGTCCCGCCGTCGCCGATCCAGAGGTCCGGCGTCGGGGCCCGCGGCCACAGCATGACCGCCGCCGCGAACGGCAGGCCGACCCAGCGCAGCGGTCCCCGCCACAGGCAGCAGAACAGCACACCGACGAAGGCGATCGGCAGGACATGGTCCGGCGCACTGGCGATCGTCTTCACGGCCCCGGGCAGGCTCGCCGTCCAGCCGCCTATGGCCAGCATCAGCGCGATCCCCTGACCCGCCAGCCACAGGAAGGGGCCGCCCAGCCCGAAGGGCTCCAGCACGGCGCCGAGAGCGAGGGCGGGCATGATCAGGAAGTCCGACACCGGCGCCGTCATCAGATTGGCCAGCAGACCGTACATGGCCGTGCGGTTGAAATGCTGCATGGCGAACGGCCCCGTCGCCGCGCCCGCCACCAGACTGGCGAGGATGGCGATGGCCAGCCAGGCGCCGGCGCGCTGGACAATCAGGATCGGAATCGGCGCCGAAATCTCGCGCGGCCGGCGCGGCCAGGCTTCGAACAGGGCCACCAGCGCCGCCGTGGCGGCGAACGACATCTGGAAACCCGGCGTGACGATGGCCTCGGGCTGGAACAGCAGTACGACAAGGGCGGCGACCCCCAGGGCGTGCATGCTGATGGCCGGCCGGTCCAGCAGGACGGCGATAAAGGCGATCGAGGCGGTGACCGCCGCCCGCTCGGCCGGCGGCGGATGGCCGGACACCACCAGATAGCCGCCGACCGCGACCAGCCCGGCCCAGGCGGCGACCTTCTTGCCGGAGACCCGCAGGGCCAGCCAGGGCCAGGCCGCCACCAGAAGCCGCACCAGGAAGAAGACGAAGCCGCCCACGACCGCCATGTGCAGACCCGAGATCGACAGGATATGCGCCAGGCCGGAATCGCGCATGACCTGGACCTCGTCCGGATCCAGCCAGGCCTCGTGGCCGGTGGTCATGGCCGCCGCGACCCCGCCGGTCCGCTCGCCGAGCCGCGCCACGATCCGCTGCGCCAGATCATAGCGCAGCCCGTTGACCCACATCGCCGCCCTCACATTCCATGGCGGCGGGGCCAGCCAGGCGGGCCGGGTCTCGCCCAGCGAGAAGGCCACACCGCCCAGGCTCTGAAAATAGGCGTTGAGGCCGAAATCATAGGCGCCGGGACTGGCCGGCGCCGGCGGCGGATTGATCAGGGCGAACAGGCGAACCGCCTGTCCGGGCGCGGGGGCGGCGCCCCGCACCGTCGCCCGAAGCCGCTCCGGCGTCGCCTCGGGCGCCAGACCCTGGATCCGCACCGGAGCTATCACGACCCGCGGCCCCGCCGATCCGGGGCTGTCGACGTCGATGACCCAGCCCTCGACCACCGTCGGCTCGGCCATGGCGGGCGCGATGGGCGCGGCAACAGCATCGGTCCGCAGCTTGGACACCGCCGTGCCGAAAGCGAAACAGGCCAGCAACAGCAGGGGTAGGACCGCGAATCTCGGCCAGGCCAGTCGGCGGGCGCCGAGCCAGAGACCGGCCGCAAAGAGTGCGCCGACGACCAGCGGCCAGACGGAGGGTTCGCTCTTCAGGCCGAAATAGGCCGCACATCCCCCGCCGAAGGCCACGGGGGCCCACAGCCGCCAGCGCAGCGTCTGGGCGGCGATCTGGGCGGACAGGAAGCGGTGGGCGCGCTCCCGGAGGGTGGGATTCGCCGACGCCGGCGCTATAACGCCCGCCATGACCTCCCCCCTGGCTCCCCGGCCCGATCCCACGCCCGCCGTCGTCACGCGCTTCGCCCCGTCTCCGACCGGTTCTCTCCACATAGGAGGCGCGAGAACAGCGCTTTTCAACTGGCTGTATGCAAAAGGCCGCAACGGGAAGTTTCTCGTCCGGGTCGAGGACACCGATCGCGAGCGGTCGACGGATGCGGCGGTAAAGGCGATTTTCGACGGCCTGAGCTGGCTGGAGCTGTTCGCCGACGAGGAGCCCGTCTTTCAGTACAGCCGCGCCGACCGCCACCGGGAGGTGGTCGATCAGCTGCTGGAGCGCGGCGGCGCCTATCGCGACTTCACCTCGGCCGAGGAGACCGGCCGGCTGCGCGACCTCGCCAAGGCTGAGCGCCGGACGTTCGAGTCGCCGTGGCGCGACCGCGAACCGACGGTTGACGACTTGAGCCAGCCGCACGTGGTCCGCTTCCGCCGTCCCCTGCCCGGCCAGGTCGCCGTCGAGGATCAGGTCCAGGGCACGGTCACCTGGGCCAATGACGATCTGGACGACCTGGTCCTGCTACGCTCGGACGGCGCCCCGACCTACAATCTCGCCGTGGTGGTCGACGACCACGACATGGGCGTCACCCATGTCATCCGCGGCGACGACCATCTGAACAACGCCGCCCGCCAGAGCCTGATCTATGACGCGCTCGGCTGGACCCGCCCGGTCTTCGCCCACATCCCCCTGATTCACGGCCCGGACGGCGCCAAGCTGTCCAAGCGGCACGGGGCACAGGCGGTGCATGAATATGCCGAAATGGGCTATCTGCCCGAAGCCATGCGCAACTATCTGGCCCGGCTGGGCTGGGCGCATGGCGATGATGAGCTGTTCAGCGACGCCCAGGCTCTGGAATGGTTCGACCTGACCGGCGTCGGCAAGGCGCCGGCGCGCCTGGACTTCGACAAGCTGGCCCACGTCAACGCCCACTGGATCCGGCTCGCCGATGATGATCGCCTGGCCAAGATGACGCTGGACGTCCACCTGGGTCGCGGCCACGCCCTCGGACCCGATGACGAGGCCCGGCTGCTCCAGGCCATGCCCTTCATCAAGGACCGGGCGAAGACCATGCTGGAACTGGCCGATCAGACCGGCTTTGCCCTCAAGCGCCGCCCCCTCGCCATCTACGAAAAGGCCACGCCGATGCTGGCCGGGGAATCAGGTGACCGCATCGGCCGCCTGCGCGACCGACTCAAACTGTTCGCCAGCTGGGACGTTTTCGCCCTTGAGGCCGAGCTCAAGGCCTTCGCCGAGGAGGAGGCCGTCAGCTTCGGCAAGATCGGCCCCGCGGTGCGCGCAGCCCTGACCGGAGACGGCGTTTCGCCCGATATCGCCAAGACTTTGGCCGCCCTGGGGCGCGAAGAAAGCCTCGGGCGCTTGGATGATGCGCTGCAACAGACTATCTGATCTCACACCCACCATGCGGCCGTCGCCTCCCCGCGGCAGGCCTCCGACTGAACAAGGGGCTAATATGACCGAACTCGCGAAACCCACCGGCACGGCGACGCTCACCTATGGCGACAAGTCAGTGGACTTGCCGGTGCTCTCGGGTTCGACGGGTCCCGACGTCATCGACATCCGCAAGCTGTACGGCGCGACCGAGGCCTTCACCTACGACCCCGGCTTCACCTCGACCGCCTCGTGCGAAAGCGCCCTGACCTTCATCGACGGTGATGTCGGCACCCTGCTGCACCGCGGCTATCCGATCGACCAGCTGGCCTCGCAGTCGAATTTCGTCGAGGTCTGCCACCTGCTGCTGCACGGCGAACTGCCGACCGCTTCGCAGTACGAGGCCTTCGAGCGCAGCATCACCATGCACACCATGCTGCACCAGCAGTTTGACCGCTTCTTCGAAGGCTTTCGCCGCGACGCCCATCCCATGGCGATCATGGTCGGCACCGTCGGGGCCCTGTCGGCCTTCTATCACGACAGCCTGGACATTCATGACCCGGTCCAGCGCAACATCTCGGCCATTCGCCTGATCGCCAAAATGCCGACCATCGCCGCCCGCGCCTATAAATATCACATCGGCCAGCCCTTCGTGTCGCCGCGCAACGACCTGAACTACGCCGAGAATTTCCTGCGCATGTGCTTCGCCGTTCCGGCCGAGGACTATGTCGTCAATCCGGTGCTGGCCAAGGCCATGGACCGCATCTTCATGCTGCACGCCGACCATGAGCAGAACGCCTCGACCTCGACCGTCCGTCTGGCCGGTTCGTCGGGCGCCAACCCGTTCGCCTGTATCGCCGCCGGCATCGCCTGCCTGTGGGGACCGTCGCACGGCGGCGCCAACGAGGAGGCGCTGAACATGCTCAAGGAGATCGGCACCCCCGACAAGATCCCGGAGTTCATCGAGGGCGTGAAGGCCAAGAAGTACAAGCTGATGGGCTTTGGCCACCGCGTGTACAAAAACTACGATCCGCGCGCCAAGGTGATGAAGGAAAGCGCTGACGAGGTGCTGGCCGCCGTCGGCGATCCCAACGACCCGCTGTTCCAGGTCGCCAAGGAGCTGGAGCGGATCGCTCTGAACGACGACTATTTCATCGAGCGCAAGCTGTTCCCCAACGTCGACTTCTATTCGGGCATCACCCTGTCGGCGATGGGCTTCCCGACGTCGATGTTCACCGTGCTGTTCTCGCTGGCCCGCACCGTCGGCTGGATCGCCCAGTGGCAGGAGATGATGGCCGACCCCGGCCAGAAGATCGGCCGCCCGCGCCAGCTCTATACGGGGCCGACCGAGCGCGACTACGTGCCGATCCAGTCACGCGGCTGATCGGCACGCGCCGAGGCTTCCTGTTACGGTGTTCCACATGCTAACCGTGGAGCACATGTTTTCCGGGAGTGATGTCGTTGCGCAAGGCTGGCCTGTCTGTTCGTAAACTGCTGGGGTGCTCCGCCGCCGCCGGCGCAATTCTGTTCGCCACCGGCGCCGTGGCGCAGCAGGCGCCGCTGATCCAGCCGGGCGCACCCGGCCAGGCCAGCCGGATGCTGGAGGGTCGCGACGCGTCCCGGATCGCGGACAACCGCTACTCCGCCGACGACGTGAAATTCATGCAGGACATGATCCTGCATCACGCCCAGGCAGTGGAAATGTCCGCCCTGGTGAACCAGCGCACCAACACCCAGGCCGTGCGGGATATCGCCGGCCGCATCGACGCCTCCCAGGCCGACGAGATCGAATTCATGCAGGGCTGGCTGCGTGAGCGCGGCGAGACCGCGCCGGTCCCCGGGGCCGCCATGGCCGGAATGGACCATTCGGCCCACGCCGGTCATGCGATGATGGATCATTCCGCCCACGCCGGCATGCCCGGCATGTCATCGCCCGCGCAGATGGCGGCCCTCGCCGCGGCCCAAGGTCCCGCGTTCGATCGTCTGTTCCTCGAGCGGATGATCGCCCACCATGAGGGCGCGGTGAAGATGGTCTCCGACCTCTTCGCCCGTTCCGGCTCGGCCTATGACCCGGTCCTGTTCCGTTTCGCCAATGACGTCACGAACGAGCAGCAGGCCGAGATCAACCGCATGGCCGCCCTCCTGCGCGAGCGCTCGCCGGACCCCCGGACCACGCTCAGCGCCGGCTTCCGCGACGCCGGGCAAGCCGCCAGCAACATGACTCTGATCGCCAGCCTGCCCAAGCCGACCGGCTTCTTCGATCCGTCAAATCCCGAAGGCCTGCCCCCCCGGGCGCCCGCTGCGAACGCGGGAGCCGAGGGCCGTCCGGGCGCCGGCGAACAGGTCGGCCGCCGCTCGCCCTTCCTGAGCTTCTCCAACACCGACATGGCCTTCTCCGGCGATATCCTCGCCGCCGGCAACTATCACGGCATCAATCTGTACCGGCTCACCGAGAGCGCCGAGCCCGAGCTTATCAGCTCGATCGTCTGCCCCGGCGGCCAGGGCGACGTCTCGATCGTCGGCAACCTGATGCTGATGTCGGTCGAATCGACCAGCGGTCGCGTCGACTGTGGTCGCGAAGGCGTTGGCGCCGGGCCGAGCCCCGAGCGGTTCCGCGGCGTCCGCATCTTCGACATCTCGGACCCGATCCGCCCGGTGCAGGTCGGCCAGGTCCAGACCTGCCGCGGTTCACACACCCATTCGGTGGTGTCGGCTGATGCGGAACGACTGATCGTGTACAACTCAGGCACGTCCAGCGTCCGCGACGAGCGCGAACTCGCCGGCTGCATCTCGGGCCTGCCGGGCGATCCGCGCACCGCTCTCTTCCGCATCGATGTGATCGAGATCCCGCTGGCCGACCCGTCGCAGGCTCGCATTATCGACAGCCCCACGGTGTTCGCGGACGACGCCACCGGCGAAATCGCCGGCCTGTGGCGGGGCGGCGATCACGGCGCCGGCACCCAGACCACCAGCCGTACCGACCAGTGCCACGACATCACCCTGTTCCCGTCGAAAAACATCGCCGGCGGGGCCTGTTCGGGCAACGGCATCCTGTTTGACATCTCGGACCCGCGCGCGCCCCGGCGGATCGACGCGGTCACGGATAACGGCTTCGCCTACTGGCACTCGGCCACGTTCAACAACGACGGCACCAAGGTCGTCTTCACCGATGAATGGGGCGGCGGCGGACGGCCGCGGTGCCGGGTCCAGGACCCGGTGACCTGGGGCGCCAACGCCATCTATGACATCGTCGACGGCAAGATGGAGTTCCGAAGCTATTACAAGCTGCCGGCCGCCCAGACCGACCTCGAGAACTGCGTGGCACACAACGGCTCGCTGATCCCGGTCCCCGGCCGCGACCTGTTCGTCCAGGCCTGGTACCAGGGCGGCATCTCGATCAGCGACTTTACTGACTCGTCCAATGTCAGCGAGATCGCCTATTTCGACCGCGGCCCCGTCAACGCCGATCGGCCGAGCCAGGGCGGCTACTGGTCCGTCTACTGGTACAACGGCCGCATCTACGGCACCGAGATCGCCCGCGGGCTGGACGTCTTCACCCTCCAGCCCAGCGAACACCTGACCGCCAATGAGATCGCAGCGGCGCAGATGGCCGACGAAGGCGGCACGGTGAACCCGCAACAGCAATTCCCCGTGCGCTGGCCCGCCCATCCGGTGGTCGCCCGCGCCTATCTGGACCAGCTGGCCCGCGACAACGCCATGCCGGCCGCGATGATGGACCGGATCACGGCGGCGATGGACCAGGCCACGCCGCTGGTGGAGAGCCAGGGCGCCAACGCCGCCCTGGCCCGTCAGATCCAGGCTCTCGCCGATGAGGTCCGGGTCTCGGGTGCCGACCAGACCGCCAAGCGCATGGCGGGCCTGAAGGAAACGCTGGCCGGCATCGCGGCCAGACTGGCCTGATCGAAAAACCACGCTGAGGCGCGCCGATTGTCGGCGCGCCTCAGCCGCGTTTGGTGGCGATTACCCGCAACACCGCATCCGCCGCGATCTCTGACGGATCGCGGCCCTCGCGACCCATGAGGTCCAGCGCCGCCGTCTGACGCGCCGACTGCGTCGCCCGCGCGTCGGCATCGCCGAGCAGCCGTCCGACCTCGGCCGCCACCTTCCCGGGCGTGGCGTCGTTCTGGATCAGCTCCCTGGCGATCTCCTCGTCGGCAGCGTGGTTGAACAGGGTCGCGTATTTGCCCGTGAAGAACGGCTTCATGATCGCATAGCTGAGCGGCTCGAAGCGGTAGGCGATGACCATCGGCGCCCCGGCCAGGGCCAGTTCGGTGGAGACGGTGCCGCTGGTCGCAAGAGCCACGGTCGCGGCCCGCATCGCGGCGTATTTCTCGTCCTCGCTGACGACATGGACGGGGAAGGGCCAGGTCGCGACGCGCGCCGTGACATCAGCCCCGACCGTGCCGGCGGCGACCACAACGATCTCCAGTGACGGATCGGCGGCCTTCAGGCGGGCGACCGCCGCCTCATACACGGGAGTCATCAGACGGATTTCCGACGGCCGGCTGCCCGGCAGGACCACCAGCAGGGGCGCTTCAGCCGCGATACCCCGGGACGCACGGAAGGCCGCGGGGTCGGCCCCGCTCATGTCCACATGCAACGCCTGGGACCCCACCACCGTGGTTGGCAGCCCTTCGCGCTCGAACCACGGCGCGTCGAAGGCATAGAGGGCCAGCAGATGATCGACCGCCGCCGCCAGAGTCTTCGCCCGGCCCGGCCGCGAGGCCCAGACCTGGGGTCCGACATATTTGATCAGCGGCACGCCCGGAAGGGCGGCTCGCAAGGCTTCGGCCACCCGGATGGTGAAGCCCCAGCTGTCAATCAGCACGACGGCATCGGGTCGTTCCGCGACGGCCAGGGCGACCGTGTCGGCGACGCGTCGCCTGACGATGCCGTAGGCCTTCAGCCCTTCCAGCCAGCCGTGAATCGAGAGCTCGGCGATGTTGAAGGGGCTTTCCACCCCCTGTTCCGCCATGCGGGGGCCGCCGACGCCGATGAAGACGACGTCCGGTCCCAGCCGCGTCTCGAGCGCCCGGGCCAACCCCGCCCCCAAAGCGTCGCCCGAGGCCTCGGCGGCGACCAGCATGACCTTCAGCGGCCGGCTCACCGGGTTTCGCCCCAGACGTACAGCCCCAACCGGTCCGCCGTCGCGATGACGCCATCGCGGTCAATGACGATCAGCTTGCCCGCCACCCCGCCGACGCCGGCCAGTCCCGCCGCCGCCGCCATCTCGATCGTGCGCGCGCCCATCACCGGCATGTCGACCCGCAGGTCCTGGATCGGCTTGGGCGCCTTGCCGAGGGCGCCCTTGCGGTTTGCGACCGTGCCGCGCAGATCGGCGGGCAGGCTGGCGACCCGCGCCAGCATGGCGTCCGTACCCTCCTGAGCCTCCACCGCGAGCACGAGACCGTCGCAGACCACGGCCCCCTGACCGATGTCGAGTTCACCCGCCTTTTCGGCGATATGCAGGGCCTTGCGCAGATCGGTCAGTTGCTCGGGCGTCGGCTGCACGGCGCCGAGGGCGCCGCCCGGCAGGGTTTCGCCGCCGAGGATGTCGTCAGCGCCCTCGATAGCGTAGCCCTCGGCCTCGAACACGGACAGGATCTTGCGCAACAGGGCGTCATCGCCCCGGGTCGCCGCCGCCACAATGCCCGGCAACAGGGTCGCGCCCTTGAAGTCGGGCTTCAGGGTCTTGAAGTCCGGCCGGTTGACCGTGCCCGCGAAACAGACCGCGTCACAGCCGGCCTTCTCCAGGGCCGACAGCACCTTGCCGATCTCGGCGAGACCGGCGTCGATTCCCGGGTAGCGGGCCAGATGCGGATCGGCAAACCCCGCCAGCCGGATCAGAAACACCGACCGCCCCTCGGCCTCGCAGCGGGCCGCAACCGAGAGCGGCAGCGCCCCGCCCCCGGCGATCAGTCCGAGCTTGCTCATTCGCCCGGCAGGCAGAGAGGACGTTTTGCGTCCGCGCGGATGAAGGCGACGATCTCCATGATCTCCGGCAGGTCGGCATAGGCCGTCTCGACGGCGTCCAGCCGCCCGGCGAAGGTGCCGTCGCCCTCGAACAGGTCGCGATAGGCCGCCAGCAACCGGCGGATCGCCGCCTTGTCATAGCCCTTGCGTTTCAGGCCCACGAGATTGAGCCCGTGCAGGCGCGCGTGATTGCCCCAGGCAGAGCCATAGGGGATGACGTCCCGGGTCACCGCGGCCAGACCGCCGATGATCGCCCCCTGACCCACCCGCCCGAACTGGTGCACGGCGCACAGGCCGCCGAGAAAGACCCGGTCACCGACGCGGGAATGCCCACCGAGGGTGGCGTGATTGGCCATGGTCACCCTGTCGCCGACAATCGCGTCGTGACCGATGTGTGCGCCGGTCATGAACAGGCCGTTCGAGCCGACCGTCGTGAGCTTCCGGTCGCCCGGCGTTCCCCGGTTGAAGGTGCAATGCTCACGAATGAGGTTGTCGGCGCCGATCTCGAGCCTCACCGGCTCGCCCTTGTATCCGCCGTGCTGGGGATCGCCGCCGATCACCGAAAAGGGATGGATGACGGTGCGCGCGCCGATTGTGGTGTCCTGCTGGACCACCACATGGCTGACCAGGCGCACGTCAGAGGCCAGCGACACCCCCGGTCCGACGATGCACCACGGACCGACCTCGACGCCGTCGGCGAGGAGCGCGCCGGCATCGACCATCGCGGTCGGATGGATGCGGCTCACGGCGCGATCGGCTGGTCGACTGTGACCATCATGGCGGCGAAATCGGCTTCCGAGGCCAGCTTGCCGTCGATGAAGGTCTCGCCGCGGAATTTGAAGATGTCGCCCCGGATCTTCGTCACCACGACTTTCATCTTCAGCTGGTCGCCAGGCCGGGCGGGCTTGCGGAAGCGGACGCCGTCGATCGACATGAACATGATGATCTTGCCCTCGACCGCGACGTCCATCGACTTGGACATCAGCAGGGCGCCCGTCTGGGCCATGGCCTCGACGATCATCACGCCGGGCATGACCGGATCAATCGGGAAATGGCCCGGGAAATAGGGCTCGTTGTGGGTGACATTCTTGATGCCGGTGATCGAGGTGTTGGCGACGAAATCCTCCGCCTTGTCGATCAGGAGGAAGGGATAGCGGTGCGGCAGCCTGCGCATCACCTCGGCGTAGTCGATCTTGCCGTCGTCACTCATCCTGCGGCCTTCCTCGCCGTCGGCGCCTAAGAACGCGCCTTTCCGGAAGCCTGTTTGGCGAGCCAGATCGTTTCGCGCAAGAACTGACGCAGGGGTTTGGCCGGATAGCCGGACCAGGTCTCTCCGGCGGGAATGTCTGACAACACTCCGGCGCCGGCCGCGACGCGCGCGCCCTCGCCGATCCTGATGTGATCCCCGATCCCCGCCTTGCCGCCGAAGATGACGTTGTCGCCGACCGTTACCGAGCCCGAGATGCCCGTATTGGCGGCCATCAGGCAGTTGCGGCCGATGACGCAGTTGTGGCCGATCATGACCAGATTATCGATCTTGGTGTTCTCGCCGATGATGGTGTCCTCATAGGCCCCGCGGTCGATGCAGGAATTGGCGCCGACCGTGACCCCGTCCTGCAGAATCACCCGACCCAGCTGCGGGATGTCGACCGGCCCGGTCCGGGAGCGGGCGGCGCCGAATCCCGCCTCGCCGATCCGGGCCCCTGCCATCAGGCGCACCCGGTCGCCGACGAGGGCGAAGGCGATGCTGACCTGGGGTCCGATGAGGCAATCGCGTCCAATCTGGACGCCGGGACCAATGACGGTGTTGGCGCCGATGCGGCTACCCCGGCCGACGCGAGCGCCCTGCCCCACGACCACGCCTGGTTCGAAGGTCACGGAGTCGTCTTCGGCCGCCTCGCCCGGGTCGATGGCTGTCAGGGCGACAGCGCGATGGAGATGTTGTGACGCTTCGGCCCAGGCAGCCTGGGGCTCATCGGAAACGACGACGGCCGCATCAGCCGGAACCGCGTCGAGCGCCTCGGTCGGCACGATGACGCAACCGGCCTGCGTCTGGCCCAGCGCCGCGACGAATTTCCGGTCGCCGAGGAAGGCGACATCTTCACGCCCGGCGGACGACAGGGGGGCGACGGCGGAGACCTTGCGATCTCCGCCGCGCAATACCTTGCCCCCGATCCGCTCCGCCAGTTCGGCGACGCTCAGCGCCGGCAGCGGGTAGAAAAAACGCGGATCGGGCACTGCGGGGCCTACTGCTGAGGCTGCACCGGAACCGGCATCCGGTTGAAGCTCAGCGACGGCAGAGCCGTGTTCAGGCGCTGGATCACCGTATCGGTGATGTCCATGGCCGGGTTGAAGACATAGACCGCCGAACGGTCCAGCAACATGCCGCAACCGCGCTCCTGGTAAACAGCGACCAGGATGGGGTCAGCCGCCTGGGCGACGGCCCGGACCTGCATCTGCTGGGTGTACTGCAGCTCCTGCTGGCGGGTCTGCTCAAGCTGCTGCGCCTCCTCGGCGCGTTGCTGGAAGGCGCGGGTGCGCGAGCCGTCCGGATCAGCCGCCTGACCACCCTGCTGCAGGGCCTGGGCCTCGGACCGCAACGTGGCGCCATAAGGGGCGAGCTCACCCTGAACCTCGGCGAGCAGACGCTGCATGCCGGTCTGGACCGACTGGCCCGCGGTCGACTGGGCCAGCAAGCGATCGTTATGGAACACGCAAATGCCGGGGATCGCCGGACCCGGGTTGGCCGGAGCCTGGGCCTGGGCCTGGGCCGAACCCGCAGCCAAAGTGGCGAAGGCGAAGGCCGAGAGTACAAACAATTTCATCTTGAACCTTTGGTGCGGGACGAGGCCCGCCGTTAGAACTGGGTGGAAGTCGAGAAGCGGAAGGTTTCTGTCTTGTCGTACTCTTGCTGGCCCAGAATGTGGCTGAGGTCGAAACGGATCGGCCCCATCGGCGACCGCCAGTGGATGCTGACGCCCGCCGACGCCCTGAGCTCCAGCTCATCAACGATGTTGGGATCGGGCAGTCCCGCGTTCGGGCCTGACCGGATGACGCTGTAGCGGTCATCCAGCATCCCGAGGGTGCCGACGTCGGTGAACAGCGAGGTGCGGATCCCGTATTGCTCGGGCAGGAAGTTCGGAACCGTCAGCTCCAGCGTGCCGATGGCGTAGAAATTACCGCCCAGGGCATCGTTGTTGGTGCCCGGCGTGAGGTTGCGGGGCCCGATCCCGGCGGTTTCGAAGCCGCGGAAGCTGTTGCCGCCCTTGAAGAAGCGGTCGTTGATCCGGATCGGTTCGCCGCCCCAGCCGCTGATATAGCCGGTCGAGGCCGTGGCGGTGACGACCCAGGCCGGCGTGATGCCCCAGTAGGCCGATACATCCGCCTCGGTCTTGATATAGTTCACGTCGCCGCCGATGCCGGCGAAATCCTGGCGCAGGCTCCCGGTCCAGCCGCGGGTAGGCCGAACCGGATCGTTCCGGCGGTCCACCAGCAGCGTGTAGCCTGCCGACGAGTTCAGGAACGAACCGACCTGGTCGCACAGGGCGTTCGACCCGCTGACGCCGCTGCAGAAGCCTTGAGGAACGATGATCTCGTCGCTCTTCAGGAAGTAGCGCGTGCTCAGCAGCGTGTAGCCATTCAGCGGGTAGGACAGACGCACCCCGCCCCCGGTCGAACGATAGTCGTAGGACGAGAACTCGCTGAGATCGTAGCGTGAATGGAAGGCGTCGAAACCGGCGCGCAGATCACGGCCAAGGAATTTCGGCTCCGTGAACCGGAAGTCGATCTGCTGGCGCAGCGAACCCCATTCAAGTCGGGCGACCACATTCTGGCCCCGACCCCGGAAATTGCGCTCGGTGATGCCGACATTGACGACAAAGGAGTCCACCGAGCTGAAGCCGGCGCCGAGCGACAACTCGCCGGTGGGCTGTTCGGTGACCGTGACGTTGACCACGGACCGGTCCGGCGCAGAACCCCTGCCCTCCTCGACCGTCACATCCTTGAAGAAGCCGAGGGCTCGCAGATTGTTGCGCGACCGCTCCAGCAGGGTGCGGTTGAAGGCGTCGCCCTCGGTCAGCACGATTTCGCGGCGAACGACATTGTCGAGGGTGCGGGTGTTGCCGATCACATTGATCCGGTCGACGTAGACGCGCTGCCCTTCCTTGATGTTGAAGGTGATGTCGACGGTGTCGGTCTCGGGATTGGCGCGGAAGGCCGGCTCGATCTCGACAAAGGCATAGCCCGCGGAACCGGCCGCGAAGGTCAGGGCGTCGACCGCCGTTTCGATCTTGTCGCTCTCGTAGAGGTCGCCGGTACGGATCGGCAACAACAGCTTGAGGAAGTCCGGATTCAGCCGGTCGTTTTCGGTGACGACGTCGACGGTTCCAAAATTGTAGCGGTCGCCCTCGTCCACCGTGAGCGTGATGGCGAAGGCCCTGTCGTCCGGCGACAGCTCCGAGATCGCCGACAGGACCCGGAAATCATAATAGCCGCGGTTAGTATAGAATTTCCGCAGTTGCTCACGATCGTAATCGAGCCGGTTCGGGTCGTAGTTGTCATTGGTCGTGAACAGCCGCCACCAGGCCGACTGCTGGGTGACCATGACCTCGCGCAGATCGCTGTCCGAAAAGGCGCTGTTGCCGAGGAAGGTGATGGCGCGCACGCCGGTCTCGGGCCCCTCGTCAATCTCGAACACCACATCGACGCGGTTCTGTTCCAGCTGGACGATCTTGGGCGTGACGGTCGCCGAGATGCGGCCCGAAAGACGGTACAACTCAACAATCTTGCCGACGTCTTCCTGGATCCGCGCGCGGGTATAGATGCCGCGAGGCCTCAGGGTGACTTCCTCGCGGAGCTTGGTTTCGCTGATCGCGCCATTCCCCTCGAACACCACCTGATTGATGATGGGGTTCTCCACGATCTCGACGATCAGGTCCCCGTTCGGCTGGACGCCCAGCTGGACGTCCGCGAACAGCTGGGTGCGTGTCAGCGTGCGCACGGCGACGTCCAGCACGGCCGCGTCGACCGTGTCGCCGGGCTGGATCGGCAGATACGACAGCACGGTCGTCTGATCGATACGCTGATTGCCGCGCACAAGAATGCGGCTGATGGTGACCTGCGGTTCCTGCGCCGCAGCGGGAGCCTCGGCGAGAGGCGCGGCCTCGACCGGGGGCGCAGGCGTCTGGGCCAGCGCAGGAGACGCCAGCCCAGCAGCTGCTGCAAGCGCCATCAGGCTGGGGCTCAGGCCCCGGGCGAATCGAAGGGCGGGCGCATTCTGTCGGATCATTAGGGAAACCATCGGGGGCTGGCGTCGGCTCGTCATGCGAACCCGCCGAGGAATTTGAACAGGCTCAGCTTCTGCAGGTCGTTCCAGGTCGCGAACAACATCAATCCCACCAGCAAAGCAAGACCGACGCGGTAGCCGACCTCCTGAACATTGGCGGGGACTGGCCTGCGCGCCACAGCTTCATAGCCGTAAAACAGCAGGTGGCCACCGTCGAGAACGGGGATCGGCAGCAGATTAACAATGCCAATTCCGATCGAAACTATGGCGGCGAACTGAAGAAACGTCAGCGCGAGGTTGAGCGCCATGAAGCCGGGGTCGGGATTGGCCGCCACCGCCTGACGGGTGACCCCGCCCGCGGCCTTGGCGATACCCACCGGACCATTGAGCAAATCGCCCGATTCCTTGCCGGTGAAGATGCGGCCGATATAGGTGCCGGTTGTACTCACGGTATCGCCGATGGTGTCCACACCCTTGGCGGCGGCTTCCACCGGGTTCAGTCGCCGGAAGGTATAGTCCTCCTGCAGCGGGGCCATCTCCAGACCGATGCGGGCGATCCGCACCCGTCCGGCCAGTTCGTCCTCCTCAACCCGCCGCTCGGGAGTCGCCGTCAGGATCACCTGCTCTCCGCCACGATCGACGGTGAAGCGCAGGGGGTCGCCGGCGCTCATGATGACGATCCGCGTGACCTCGGCCCCCTCTGCCACAGGTCGGCCGTTCACCGCCACGATCAGGTCGCGGGGCTGGAAGCCGGCCGCCGCCGCCGGGGTATCGGGAGCCACTCTCGCAACGCGGGGCGCGACGATCTGTTCGCCGATCACGCTGAACAGGATGGTGAACAGCACCATGGCCAGCAGGAAATTCGCAGCTGGTCCGGCCGCAACAATCAATGCTCGCTGCCAGACCGGCTTGAAATGGAAATAGTCGCGCTCCGCCCCTGCCCCGTTCTCGGCGATCACACGCTGCCGAAGTTCGGCGAGGCCGGCCTGATCCGGAACGCTCGACGCGTCCAGATCCCCGGAAAATTTGACGTATCCGCCGAGCGGAAGCCACGCCAGCCGCCATTCCGTTCCGCGCTTGTCGGTCCGGGCGACGATGGTCTTGCCGAATCCGATCGAGAATCGATCAACCTTCACACCGAAGGCGCGGGCCACCAGAAAATGGCCGAGTTCGTGGATGGTGATGATGAAGGTCAACACCAGCAGGAAGGGCACGATGTAGAGCAGGGTCTGGCCGAAAAAGCCCATCATACCGCTATCGGTCCCTCCGCCACTCAGGCTGCCGCTGCAATGCCGCGGACGATCGATTCCGCTATCCCGCGCGCCTCTGAATCCACAGCCAGGGCCGCGTCACAGGCGCTGTTGGATCCGGAATCAACCCCCGAGGCCGTTACGCGCGACAAGGTGTCGGCGATGACTGCGGCAATATTGAGAAAGCTCAGTCGACGGTCAAGGAAGGCCAGGGCCGCGACCTCATTGGCGGCGTTGAACACAATGGGGGCCGCCCCGCCTGACTGCAACGCCTGACGCGCGAGCCTCAGGGCCGGAAAACGATCCTCGTCAGGGGCCTCGAAGGTCAGCCGGCCCAGCGCCGCCAGATCGAGCCTGGGCGCCGGCCAGACGATGCGGTCGGGCCAGGCCAGGGCGTAGGCGATCGGCGTCTTCATGTCCGGGGGCCCCAACTGGGCCAGGGTCGAGCCGTCGACATACTCCACCAGGCTGTGCACGATCGACTCGGGATGGACCACGACCCCGATGCGCTCGGCGGGCATGTCGAACAGATAGGCCGCCTCGATCGCCTCCAACCCCTTGTTGGCCATGGTGGCGCTATCGACCGAAATCTTGGCTCCCATGCTCCAGTTCGGATGGGCGACGGCCTGCTCCGGCGTGATCGTCTCCAGCGCCTCGCGCGGCGTGGTCCGGAACGGTCCGCCCGAAGCGGTCAGGACCAGTCGAGAAACCTGCTCCGGCTGCGCGTGAGGGAATATCTGGTGAATGGCGGAGTGTTCGGAATCGACCGGGAGCAATCGTCCGCCGGATTCCCTGACCCTTCGGATCAGCGCGGGCCCGCAGCAGACCAGGCTTTCCTTGTTGGCCAGGGCCAGGGTGGCGCCGCTGGCCGCCGCCGCCCAGGCCGAGCGCAGGCCCGCTGCGCCGACGATCGCGGCCATGATCCAGTCGGCCGGGCGCGCAGCGGCCTCGATCACGGCCTGGTCGCCGGCCGCGGCCTCCACCCCGGTACCGGCCAGGGCCGCGCGCAACTCTTCCAGCCGGGCAGGATCGGCGGTCACCGCCAGCTTCGGGCGCCAGCGTCGGGCCTGTTCGGCCAAGCGGGCGATATTGGCCCCGCCGGTCAGGGCCTCGACCTCGAAGGCGCCGCTACCGGCGGCCTCGGCCTGGTCCATCAGCTCCAGCGTCGAACAGCCGACCGAACCGGTCGATCCCAGAACGGTAATGCGACGACGAATCATCCGCCGCCCCCGAACTGTCCAACGATCAGCCGGCCGCACGCGACCACCACGACGGCGAACATCAGTCCGTCGACGCGGTCCAGCAGGCCCCCGTGGCCCGGGATCAACTTGCCGGCGTCCTTGACGCCATAGCGGCGCTTCAGCGCCGATTCCCACAGGTCCCCGGCCATGGTCGCCAGCGCCGTCGCCAGTCCCAGGACTGCGCCCCACAGCGGACTGATGCCCATGTTCAGGTTAGTCGCCAGCAGCGCCCCCGCAATCGTCCCCGCCGCCAGTCCGCCGATGAAGCCGGCCCATGTCTTGTTGGGCGAGAAGCGCGGCCACAGCTTGGGCCCGCCGACCAGACTGCCGGCCAGATAGGCCATGATGTCCGCAGACCAGGCGATGGCGAAGGCGAACACCGTCCAGGCGAGACCGGTCGATGTGTCAACGTCGCGCAGCCAGATCAGCAGCACCGCCGGCCAGCCGAGATAGAGGACCCCATAGGCCGCATCCAGCGCCTCCTGTCCCCGGTTGCGGGCGAACAGACCGGCGGCCACGGCGCCGAAAACCAGCATCACGAAGGCGAGGGACAGTTCCTGCGCATGGGCGGCGACAACACCGGCGACGAGGCCGAAGGCAACCGCCGCGGCCATGACCCGCCAGGCTCTCGCGGCGCTCATCATCGACCATTCGACGGCCAGCAGGGCACAGGCCAGGAGGATCAGGCCAAGGAACCACAACCCGCCGGCCCAGATGGCCAGAACCGCGGCGGGGGCAAGCACGACGGCCGAAGCCACCCTCACGCCGATGTCACCCGCCTTGAACGCCATTAGCCGGCCGCGAGGGCGGGCGCCGGGATTTCGGCCGGCGAGGCGCGCCCGCCAAAACGGCGGTCCCGGTTGCGGTACTGTTCGACCACGTCGGCGAGCGCCTGGGGACCATAGTCGGGCCAAAGCACCGACTGAAACACCAGTTCGGCGTAGGCGGCCTCCCACAGCAGGAAGTTGGACAGCCGCTGCTCGCCCGAGGTGCGCACAATCACGTCGACCGGCGGGACGCCCGCGGTGGACAGGCCGAGGCCCAGCGCCTCCTCGTCCAGCGGACCCGAGACCTTCCCGGCCAGCACCTGGTCGACATGGCGCTGCACGGCGTCGACGATGTCGGCCCGGCCGCCATAGTTGAAAGCCACCTGAAGGATGAATTTGTCGTTGTGAGCGGTGGTCGCCTCGGCCCGTTCGATAAGGGCGGTGATGTCAGCGGGCAGGCCCGTGCGGCGGCCCAGCACCCGGACCTTGACCCCCTCGCGCTCCAGCCGTTTCAGATCGCTGGACACATAGGAACGGACCAGCCCCATGAGGTCGGAAACCTCCTCGGCCGGCCGGCGCCAGTTCTCGGTCGAAAAGCCGAATACGGTCAGACAGGTGATGCCCAGCGCCGGCGCGGCCTGCACGGTCCGCTTCAGCGCCTGCACACCCTCGCGGTGACCCACGGCACGCGGAACGCCGCGCTGGGTCGCCCAGCGGCCATTGCCGTCCATGATCAGGGCGACATGGGTCGGGCCGTCGATCAGCGCTGCGGGAGGGAGGGGTTCGGCGAGCATGGAAACTATCCTACGGCAAATTCCGCCGTCAAACCTGCATGATCTCGACTTCCTTGGTCCGCAGGGCTTCGTCGATCCGTTTGATGGCGGCGTCGGTGTCCTTCTGCACCTCGGTCTCCATCCTCTTCTGTTCGTCCTGGCTGATCTCGCCGGCCTTCTCGGCCTTCTTCAGGTCCTCATTGGCGTCGCGGCGGACGTTGCGGACGGCGATCTTCTGCTGCTCCGTGTATTTGCCGGCCAGCTTGGCCAGGTCCTTGCGGCGCTCCTCGGTCAGCGGCGGCACCGGGATGCGCAGGGTCTGGCCGTCGACGATGGGGTTCAGACCGAGGCCGGCGGCCCGGATGGCCTTTTCAACGGGCCCCACCATCGACTTGTCCCAGACGTTGACCGAGATCATGCGCGGCTCGGGCACGCTGATCGCCGCCACCGAGTTCAGCGGGGCGTTGGAGCCGTAGGCCTGGACCTGTACGGGATCCAGCAGGCCCACATTGGCGCGGCCGGTTCTCAGGCCGTTGAACTCTTCCTTCAAGGCGGTCACGGCCTTGTCCATACGCTCGCGGTAGGTCTTCAGATCAGGCTTGGCCATGGTCGTTTCTCTCGCAGTTTCTTGGGTCAGGCGGCTCAGGCGGCCTTGGCGGAAGAGGTGATCACGGTGAAGGTTCCTTCGCCGGTGAGCGTCCGCCGCAGCGAATTGGTCTCGCGAATTGAGAACACGACGATCGGGATTCCCGAGTCGCGCATCAGGGCGATGGCCGAGGCGTCCATGACCTTGAGGTCCTTGGCCAGAACATCGTAATAGGTCAGGGTCTCGTATCGCGTCGCGGTCGGGTCCTTCTTGGGGTCAGCCGTATAGACGCCATCGACGCTGGTCCCCTTCAGCAGGGCATCGCAACCCATCTCGGCCGCACGCAGGGCCGCGCCCGAGTCGGTGGTGAAGAAGGGCGCGCCGACGCCGGCGGCGAAGATCACCACCCTCCCCTTTTCCAGATGGCGCAGGGCGCGGCGGCGCACATAGGGCTCGGCCACGGCGTTCATGGTCAGGGCGCTCTGCACCCGGGTCTGCACGCCGATCTTCTCCAGCGCCGCCTGCATGGCCAACGCGTTCATCACCGTCGCCAGCATGCCCATATAGTCGGCGGTGGCGCGCTCCATGTCGCCCGCCGCCTTGCTCAGTCCGCGGAAGATGTTGCCCCCGCCGATGACGAGGCAGATCTCGATGCCTTCCCTCGCCACATCGGCCACAGCCTGGGCCACGGTCGCCACGGTCTTCTGATCGATGCCATAGGCCTGATCGCCCATCAGCACCTCGCCCGAGACCTTCAGCAGGACGCGCTTGTAGAGAAACTCGGCCATGTCACTGGCTTGGGCGTCGGGCATGGAGCGGTCCTGGGCGGCGGATTCGGCTCCTTATAGGAAGCGAACCCGCCGGTTCAAAGGCCTGACTGCCCGGATTACATCCGCAGGATGACCGTTTCGACGATCGGCCGCCGATCCCAGATCTGCTGGCTGGCCTTCTTCAGGACGCGTGACACCGCCTGTTCGATGACCATTTCGTCCTCCAGCGCCGGACCCTTGAGCTTCATGACCGCCTGTTCGACGCGCTCCGCGAGGTTGTCGAGCGCATCGCCGAGCGGCGACTCCGCATCGCCCGGCAGGCCAATGGCGCGCACGTCGATGTCGCTGACGATCTTGCCGCGCTTGTCCATGGCGAAGCTGACGATCAGGACGCCGTTGGTCGACGCGTGACGCCGCTCATGAAGCGCCTCGCCCTGTTCGGTGACCAGCCGGCCGCCGTCGACATACAGCCGGCCGCTGGGCACTTCGTCGATGATGGCCGCCAGACCGGGGGCAAGCCGCACCATGTCGCCGTTGCGGGGCGTGACCTGCTCCGCGACGCCGAGGTCCTTCGCCATATTGGCGTGCTCGGCGAGGTGCCGGCGCATGCCGTGGGTCGGCACCGCGATGCGCGGACGCGCCCAGGCGTACATCTGCTTCATCTCGTCCCGGCACGGGTGGCCGGAGACGTGGACATGCGGATGGTCCTTCTCGGTGTAGAGGCGCACGCCGCGGTCGGCGAGCTTGTCCTGCAGGGCCGCGATGGCCAGTTCATTGCCGGGGATCACCCGCGACGAGAAGATGCAGTGGTCGCCCAGACCCAGCTTGATCATCGGGTGGGTGCCCTGGGCGGCGCGCGACAGGGCCGCGCGGTCCTCGCCCTGGCTACCGGTGCACAGATACAGGATCTGGTCCGCCGGCCAGACGCGCGCCTCTTCGTCCGTCAGAATGCGCTGACTGTCGTTGAACAGGCCGACGTGGCGCGCCGCCGCCGTAATCCGGTGCATCGACCGACCCGCCAGCGCCACGCGCCGTCCGGCCAGCTGGGCGGCCTTGATGACGCTGACCATCCGGGCGACGTTCGAGGCGAAGCAGCCGACCGCGATCCGGCCGGTCTTCAGACTGCCGATCAGATCGATCAGCCCCTGCTGGGCGTCCGACTCCGAGCCGGCCTGACCCTCGACGAAGACATTGGTCGAATCGCAGACCATGGCCAGCAGCCCATCATCGCCCAGCTTCTTGATGGCCGCGATATCGGTTGGCTGGCCGATGACCGGGCTGGGGTCCAGCTTCCAGTCGCCGGTGTGAAACACCGTGCCCAGCGGCGTCTTGATCGCCAGCGAGTTCGGCTCGGCGATCGAATGGGTCATGGTGATCATCGTCACCTGGAACGGTCCCAGGTCGATCGTGCCGCCCAGCGGCACCTCGATGATCTTCACCTCGTTCAGAATGCCCGCCTCGCGCAGCTTCTCGCGGATCAGGAAGGCGGTGAACGGGGTCGCATAGATCGGCGCCTTGATGCGCGACCACAGCCAGCCGAGGGCGCCGATATGGTCCTCGTGGCCGTGGGTCAGGACGATGCCGCGGATCTTCTCGCCGTCCAGGAAGGCCGGATCGGGCACGATCACATCGACGCCGGGCGTCGACAGATCGCCGAAGGTCACGCCGACATCGACGATCATCCACTCGCGATCCGCCTCCGGCCCGTAGCCGTAGACGTTCAGATTCATACCGATCTCGCCCGACCCGCCCAGCGGGACAAAGACGAGTTCGTCGTTGGGGTTCTTTTTCATAGGTCCTTTAGATGGGTGTTCCGCCGCCAGATTTCGAGCAGGCCGCGGATAGTGAGGTCCGGATCAAACCGGTCGATGGATTCTGTGGCGCCTTCGAACAGCGAGGCGACGCCGCCGGTGCCGATAACGGTCATGGGCTTGCCCCACTCCGTCTTGATGCGCGCGACCAGGCCCTCGATCAGGGCCACATAGCCCCAGAAGACGCCCGATTGCATATTGGAGACCGTGTCCTTGCCGATCACGCGATCGGGCTTCTGAATGGCGATACGGGGCAACATTGCGGCGGCCTCGTGCAGGGCCTGCAGCGACAGGTTGATCCCCGGGGCGATCAAACCGCCCTCGAAGGCCCCGTCGGCGGCCACCACGTCGAAGGTCGTGGCCGTGCCGCTATCGATGACGATCAGGTCGCCCGGATAGACCAGATGCGCCCCGATGGCGTTGACCAGCCGGTCGGCCCCCGCCTCGCTCGGCTTGGTGATCCGCGCCGTCATGCCCAGGTCCACGTTCTCGCCGATCACCAGCGGCTCGACCGACAGATAGCGGCGCGACAGGTTGCGCAGGTTGAAGATCGACTGCGGCACGACGCTGGAGATGATGCAGCCGTCCAGCTGGGCGATCGACAGGCCGCGCATGGCCAGCAACTGGCTCAGCCACACCGCATATTCGTCGGCGGTGCGGTTGGCGTGGGTCGCGGTGCGCCATTGGGCGACCCATTCGTCCCCGTCATGGACTGCGAACAGCGTATTGGTGTTGCCCTGCTCGATCGCCAGCAGCATCACGCGGCCTCCCCGAAGAAGACGTCGCCGGCGGAGATCAGCCGCAGGCTCCCGTCAGCCAGCCTCAGTCTCAGAGCGCCGTCGGGAGCGACGCCCTCGGCCCGGCCCTCGACCGTCTCACGCCCCAGCCGCGCCACAGCCGGACCATCGAGGCCCGGCGTCCGCGCCTTCCAGGCGTCCAGAATCGGCTGGAAGCCCAGCGAATCCCAGCGCGTCATCCAGACGTCGAAGGCCTCGGCCAGCCGGGCCGCGGCGATTTCGGCCGTCGGCGGCGCAGTCATGTCGCCCCGCAGATGATGGACCAGGGCCGTCGCCGGCCGCTCGGTCCCGGCCGGCGCATGGGCCAGATTGACGCCGATCCCGACCGCCAGCCACAGGCCGCCCGTCGCATGGGCCCCGGACTCGACCAGAACCCCGGCGGCCTTGTCGCCCGCCAGCATCACGTCATTGGGCCATTTGATCGTCACCAGCGAGGCCGGCGCCCAGCCCTCCAGCAGGTCGACGACCGCCAGGGCCGCGACGAAGGTGATCTGGGCGGCTTCGGCGGGCGGCCTGCGCGTCGTCGTCAGCAGGGTCGCGAACAGATTGCCCGTCTCGCTGTCCCACGCCCGGCCCCGACGCCCGCGCCCCTGGCTCTGACGGCGGGCGACGATCCACAAGGGGCCGGTCTCGCCCGCATCCGCGCGCCGGCGGGCGTCCGCATTGGTGGAGTCGGTCTGGTCAAGCAGAAGGACGGGCGCGGCCGAAGCCACCGTCAGCCCGCCCCGTAGCCGACTGCCGCCGCCCGCGTCAGCGGCTCAAGCCAGCTCAATGCGACCATCACCAGCGGGAAGGAGAACAGGGCTGCAGCGATGGCGATGGTCTTCGCCTCGATCGGCGATCGGTCAATCGCCTCGACGCCATCAGGCGCCGGATCGAACCACATCAACTTGATGATACGCAGATAGTAGAAGCCGGCCACGACCGAGGCCACCAGACCCGCGGCGCCGACCATCCAGTAGCCGGCGTCCGCGGCCGCGCCGAAGATCGCCCACTTGCCCCAGAAGCCGGCCAGCGGCGGCATGCCGAGCACCGACAGCGACAGCACGGTCAAGACCAGCGCCATGACCGGGCGGTCCTTGCGCAGGCCGGCGAAGTCCTCGATGCGACGGATCGGACGCCCGTTCCGCTTCAGCGACAGGAGCAGGGCGAAGAAGCCGAACTGGTCGATGACATACAGGGTCATGAACAGCAGCATGGCCTGCACGCCCAGGGTCGTGCCGACGGCGATGCCCAGCAGGGCGTAGCCGATGTTGGCGATCGAGGAATAGGCCAGCAGTCGCTGCATGTCCTTCTGCACCAGCCCCCCGAAGGCGCCGACCGCGAAACTGATCAGCGAGATCAGGATCAGCACCTGGGCCCACTGGTCATGCGAGCCGGCGAAGGCCCCTTCCAGCGTGCGCGCGATCAGCACCATGGCCGCGACCTTGGGGGCCGTGGCGAACAGGGCCACGACCGGCGTCGGCGCGCCCTCATAGACATCCGGCGTCCACATGTGGAACGGCGCGGCCGAGACCTTGAAGGCCAGGCCACAGATCAGGAAGACAAGGCCGAAGATCAGGCCGGTCGACGGATTGGCGGCGGCGTAGGCGGCGATCTCGTCGAACCGCATCGAGCCGGTGAAGCCATAGATCAGGCTGGCGCCGTACAGCAGCAGGCCCGAGGACAGCGCCCCCAGCACGAAATATTTCAGCCCCGCCTCGGACGCCTTCAGATTGTCGCGGTGGAACGCGGCCAGCACATACAGGGCCAGCGAGTGCAGCTCGATGCCGATATAGAGCGAGATCAGGTCGCCCGAGGACGCCATCATCCCCATGCCGGCCGAGGCCAGAACGATCAGGACCGGATATTCGAAATGGGCGATCTTCTCGCGCTGCATCCAGCCGCCGCCTAGCACGATGGCCACCGCGCTCGACAGGAAGATCAGGGCCTTGCCATAGACCGCCAGCGGATCCGCCACATAGGCGCCGTTGAAGGCCTGTCCCAGCGGCCCGGTCACCGTCACGGCCGTGGCGGCGACGAGCAGGGCCACCGAGAGGACCGAGACAAGGCGCGTACTCTTCTGCCCCATGAAGGCGCCGATCATCAGCAGCACCAGGCCGCCGATCGCGAGCGTGCTCTCGGGGGCGGACAGGCGCAGGGCGAAATCAAGATCAGGCATCATCGTCTCACCCGCCGATCGCAAGTTGATAGGCGGAAGTCAGGGCCTCGACCGAGGCGGCGGTGTAGTCCAGCACCAGGCCGGGCTGCACGCCCAGCCACAGGGTGCCGATGATCAGGGGCGCAAAGATCAGCAGTTCGCGCTTGTCGACGTCGGTGATCGCCCTCATGGCGGGATTGGTGATCTCGCCGAACATGACGTTGCGATACAGGGTCAGGGCATAGACCGCCGAGAGGATCACGCCGGTGGCCGCCACAAAGGCCGTCCAGGTCGACACCTGATAGACGCCGACGAGGGACAGCACCTCGCCGATGAATCCCGAGGTGCCGGGCAGGCCGACATTGGCCATGGTGAACAGCAGGAAGATCGCCGCGAACCAAGGCATCCGCGCGGTCAGCCCCCCGTAAAGTGCGATCTCGCGGGTGTGCATACGGTCATAGACCACGCCGACGCAGAGGAAGAGCGCGCCCGAGATCAGGCCGTGGCTCAGCATCTGGAACACGGCGCCCTGCACGCCCAGATCGTTGCCGGCGAAGATGCCCATGGTCACGAAGCCCATGTGCGCCACCGACGAATAGGCGATCAGCTTCTTCATATCGGTCTGCCGGAAGGCGACCAGCGAGGTGTAGACAATGGCGATGGCCGACAGGGCGAAGACCAGCGGGGCGAAGGTCTGCGACGCCTGCGGGAACATCGGCAGGTTGAACAGCAGGAAGCCGTATCCACCCAGCTTCAGCAGGATGCCGGCGAGGATGACAGAGCCCGCCGTCGGCGCCTGGACGTGGGCGTCCGGCAGCCAGGTGTGGACCGGCCACATCGGCATCTTGACCGCGAACGACGCGAAGAAGGCCAGCCAGAGCAACGGCTGCACCGCCGGGCTGAACGCATATTCCTTCAACTCCGGGATGCTGGTGGTGCCGGTCTCGGCCGCCATCCACAGCATGGCCAGCAGCATCAGCACCGACCCCAGCAGGGTGTAGAGGAAGAATTTATACGAGGCGTAGATCCGGTTCGCCCCGCCCCACACGCCGATGATGATGAACATCGGCACCAGGGTGCCTTCGAAGAAGATGTAGAACAGGAACAGGTCCAGCGAGGTGAACACCCCGATGACCAGCGTCTCCAGCACCAGGAAGGCGATCATATAGTCGACCACCCGCTCCTTGATCGTGTTCCAGCTGGCGACGATGCAGATCGGCAGCAGGAAGGCGGTCAGCAGCACGAACAGGATCGAAATCCCGTCCACGCCCATGTGGTATTCGGCGCCGGCGAACCATGCGTAGCGTTCGACGAATTGATAGGCGGCGCTGGACGGATCGAAGGTCGCCACCAGCACGGCGGAGACCGCCAAGGTGGCCAGGGTGGTCGCAAGCGCGATCCAGCGGGCCGCGCCGTCGGCCCGGCCCTTGTTGAGCAGGCCAGCCAGCAGGATCAGCCCCGCGCCGACCAGCGGCAGGAAGGTGACGACGCTCAGGATGTAGGGGATCTGGGGCAAGATCAGGCTCCCCACGCAGAGATGGCGAAGGCGAGGAAGCCGGCGAGACCGAGCAACATCACGAAGGCATAGAAATAGACATAGCCGGACTGGAAGCGGCTCAGCCCGCCCGCGAATTTCCGCGACAGCCAGGCCACGCCGTTGGGCCCGCCGCCGTCGATGATCTTCACGTCGCCGACCTTCCAGAACAGGTCGCCGATCGCCCGCGCGCCCTTCACGAACACGGCGTCATAGAGCTCGTCGAAATACCATTTGTTGTACAGGAAGCCGTGGACGACGCCGCCGCGCTCGGCCATCCGGCGCGCCATGCCTTCCTTCAGCACATAGAACCAGAAGGCGGCGAAGGTCCCGATCAGCGTCAGGATCAGCGGCGACCATTTCACCCATGTCGGGACATAGTGGCTGTCATGCAGGACGTGGTTGGCCTCGGCCACGAAGATCGCGCCGCGCCAGAAATCATGTTCGTAGTCGCCGATGAACCAGGGGGCGAAGACGAAGCCCGCCGCGACCGCGCCGACCGACAGCAACAGCAGCGGAACCAGCATCACCAGCGGGCTCTCATGCGGCTTCAGCGGGCCATGGTGGGCGTGATCATCGTGGGCATGCCCATCATCGGCCAGCGGCTCGTCATGCGTTTCCAGCCGGGCGGGATGCACGGCGTGATCGTCGTGGTGATGACCGGCGTGCGCCTCGTCCTTCCACACCGGCTTGTTGTGGAAGGTCATGAAGACCAGACGCCACGAATAGTAGGCGGTCAGGCCGGCGGCGAGCAGGCCGACGAAGAAGGCGAACAGGCCCATGGCCGAATGGCCGTTGGTGAAGGAGGCGAAGGCGCTCTCGATGACCGAATCCTTGGAGTGGAAGCCGGCGAAGCCGCCGACGCCGGGAATGCCGACGCCGGTGATGGCGAGCGTGCCGATCATCATCACCGCATAGGTCACCGGCAGCAGCTTCCAAAGCCCGCCCATCTTCCGCATGTCCTGTTCGTGATGCATGCCGTGGATCACCGAACCGGCCCCGAGGAACAGCAGGGCCTTGAAGAAGGCGTGGGTGAACAGGTGGAACATGGCGGCCTGATAGGCGCCGACGCCCGCCGCGAAGAACATGTAGCCCAGCTGCGAACAGGTCGAATAGGCGATGACCCGCTTGATGTCGTTCTGGGCCAGGCCGACCGTGGCCGCGAACAGGGCCGTAACCGCCCCGACGAGAGCGATGATGGCCGAGGCGGTCGGCGCATACTCATAGATCGGCGACAGCAGGCAGACCATATAGACGCCGGCCGTGACCATGGTCGCGGCGTGGATCAGGGCCGAAACGGGTGTCGGGCCCTCCATGGCGTCGGGCAGCCAGGTGTGCAGGAAGAATTGGGCCGACTTGCCCATGGCGCCGATGAACAGCAGAGCTCCTGCGAGGTCCAGCGCCGACCAGGTGTGGCCGAGGAAGACCCAGCCCGTGCCCGCCTTCGAAGCGATCAACGGGAACAGTTCGGCGAACTGGATGGTGCCGAACATCCAGAACACCGTGCAGATGCCCAGCACGAAGCCGAAGTCGCCGACCCGGTTGACCACAAAGGCCTTGATCGCGGCGGCGCTGGCGGTGCGCTTCTTGTACCAGAAGCCGATCAGCAGATAGGAGGCCAGCCCCACCCCTTCCCAGCCGAAGAACAGCTGCATGAAGTCGGCGGCGGTGACCAGCGCCAGCATGGCGAAGGTGAACAGCGAGAGGTAGGCGAAGAACCGCGGCTTGTCGGGGTCCTCGGACATATAGCCCCAGGAATAGAGGTGCACGAGCGAGGACACGCTGGTGACCACGACCAGCATCACCGCCGACATGGCGTCGATGCGGATCGACCAGACCGACTGGAAATCGCCGACATTGATGAAGGGGAACAGCTCGACCGTGAAGGCCTGCAGCCCGCCCCAGGTCCACTGGCTGAAGACGATCCAGGCGACCAGGCACGAGAAGAACAGCAGACCCGTGGTGATGGATTTGGACACCAGGTCGCCGAGCCGCCGGCCGCTCAGGCCGACGATGGCTGCGCCGAGCAGCGGCGCGAAGACGCCGAGGGTGACGAGAAGCTCGATGTTCACGATCAGCCCTTCATGACCGAGGCGTCGTCCACGGCGATGTCGCCGCGGTTACGGAAGAAGGTCACCAGGATGGCCAGGCCGATGGCGGCCTCGGCCGCGGCCACGGTCAGGACGAACATGGCCATGATCTGCCCCTGCACGTCGTTGAGGTAGGCCGAAAAGGCGACGAAATTGATGTTCACGGCCAGCAGGATCAGCTCGATCGACATCAGGATGATGATGACGTTCTTGCGGTTCACGAAGATGCCGAAGACGCCGATGGTGAACAGGATCGCGCCCACCGCCAGATAGTGCTGCAGGGTGACTTCCATCAGACTAGATCCTCGGGACGCACGCCGGCGCCGGTGGTCACCGACTTGACCTCCATGGCGGTCTTCGCATCGCGGCCGACCTGACGGGCGATGTTCTGGCGCTTGACGTTGGGCTTGTGGCGCAGGGTCAGGACGATGGCCCCGATCATGGCGATCAGCAGCACGATCCCCGACGCCTGGAAGATGTAGACATAGTCCGTGTAGAGCACCCGCCCGATGGCCTCGACATTGGTCATGTCGGGCGTCGCCGCCACGGGCCCGGTCGCGCCGGCCGCCGCGCCGCCGCTGACCACGGCCAGCGAGATGATGATCATCTCCGCCAGCAATATCCCCGCGACGATCGCCGCCAGCGGCAGGTAGCGGGCATAGCCCTCGCGCAGACGCACGAAGTCGACGTCCAGCATCATCACCACGAACAGGAACAGCACCGCGACCGCGCCGACGTAGACGACGACCAGCAGCATCGCCAGGAACTCGGCGCCCAGCAGCACAAACAGCCCCGCCGACGAGAAGAAGGTCAGGATCAGCCACAGGACGCTGTGCACGGGGTTCTTGGCCGTGACGACCAGAAGGGCGCCCAGCACGGCCACGGTGGCCAGCAGATAGAAGGCAATGCCTTGCAACATCGGAGGCCTCGGCCCCTTTCGGACTGTGGGCGGTGATCCCGTCTGGAATCACGGCCCGGTGAGCGTGTGCGCCTTACCGGTAAGGCGCGTCGAGTTCCAGATTCTTCGCGATCAGCCGCTCCCACCGGTCGCCGTTGGCGAGCAACCGGTCCTTGTCGTAGAGCAGCTCTTCACGGGTCTCGACGGTGAACTCCGAGTTCGGCCCCTCGACGATCGCATCGACCGGGCAGGCCTCGGCGCACAGGCCGCAATAGATGCATTTGACCATGTCAATGTCGTAGCGGGTCGTGCGGCGGCTGCCGTCGGCGCGCGGCTCGGCCTCGATGGTGATGGCCTGGGCCGGGCAGATGGCCTCGCACAGCTTGCAGGCGATGCAGCGTTCCTCGCCGCTGGGATAGCGGCGCAGGGCGTGCTCCCCGCGGAACCGCGGCGACTGCGGATTGCGCTCGAACGGATAGTTCACCGTGGCCTTAGGACGGGCCATGTATTTCAGCGACAGGCCGACCGCGCCGATCACGTCGATAAGGAGCGCGCCCTTCGCGGCCTGGACGAGACGGTTCAACATTACTGGCTGGCTCCGGACACGCCGCGGCAAAGCTCTTCCTTGCGCGGGTCATCGTCCCTGGTGATGCGGCACAGGCGTTCGCGTTCGGCCTGCTGGCGCAGGATCGCCTCCTGACGGCGTTCCCACTGATGGGCCGACACCGGTTCGGCCTCATAGGTCGGAATGGCGCAGGCGGCGGTCGCCAGCGCCATAGCGAGGATCAGCAGCCGGGTCATGACCCCACCGCAAACACACGCCAGGCGGCGACGATGACGACCGCGACCAGCGAGGTCGGCAGGAAGATCTTCCAGCCCAGTCGCATCAGCTGGTCATAGCGGTAGCGGGGCACGAAGGCCTTCACCAGGGCGATCATGAAGAACCAGAAGACGATCTTGCTGAAGAAGACCAGGAAGTAGAACAGATTGGCCCAGAACTCCGGCCAGGCGGCGAGGAAGTCCGTCGGAAAGCCCGGGTGCCAGCCGCCGAAGAACAGCAGGCTGATCATGGCGCACATGAAGACGATGTTGGCGTATTCGCCGATCATGAACAGCAGATAGGGCGTCGAGCTGTATTCGACCTGATAGCCGGCCACGAGCTCGGACTCGGCCTCGGGCAGATCGAACGGCGGGCGGTTGGTCTCGGCCAGGGCCGAGATGAAGAAGATGATCGCCATCGGGAACATCACCACAATGGTCGGCAGGGTCGCGATACCGCCGCCGAAGGCGAACCAGTTCCAGATCCAGCCGCCCTGCTGCTCGACGATCGCGGTCAGGTTCATCGTCCCGGCCAGCAGGATGACGTTGATGATCACCAGACCGATGGAGACCTCATAGGACACCATCTGCGCGGCGGAGCGCAGCGAGCCCAGGAACGGATACTTCGAGTTCGAAGCCCAGCCGCCCATGATGATGCCGTACACGCCCAGCGAACTGATCGCGAAGATGTAGAGAATGCCGACGTTGAGGTCGGAGATCACCCAGCCCGGGGCGAACGGAATGGCCGCCCAGGCGATGAAGGCCAGAACAAAGGTCAGCAGCGGCGCCAGCAGGAACACCGTCTTGTCGGCCCCCGCCGGGACGATGATTTCCTTCAGCACGAATTTGAAGAAGTCGGCGAAGGACTGCAGCAGGCCGAACGGCCCCACCACATTGGGCCCTTTGCGCATCTGCACGCTCGCCCAGATCTTGCGGTCGGCCAGCAGCAGGAAGGCCAGCGAGATCAGAATGCCGACGGTGACGAGCAGGATGCCGCCCGTGGTGATGAGCGTCCAGCCCAGCGGAGAGGTCCAGAAGGTCGGCGGAATCTGACCCCATAGCCAGACGACGCCCAAGGCGAGGCCGGCGGCGAGAGCCAGTCCGACAATCGTCAGAATGATCGCCGCCAGCGGGTTTGAACGGTGTTTCACGACGTCGGTCATCGCCTACTCCGCCGCCATCGCGACCGGGGCCACCCGCAGGGCGGACAGCTCGGCCATCGTCGCGCTGGCGCGCGTGATCGGATTGTTCAGATAGGGGTCGCGCACCGATGAGGTGAAGGCGACGTCGCCCAGGTCGCCCTTCTTGCCCAGCGATCCCACGTCGAAGTTGGCGGCCGGCGCCAGCCAGTCGATGCGGCCGAAGGTCGGATGATCCGCCATCAGCTTCGCCCGCAGCGCGTCCAGGGTATCGTACGGCAGGGTCTGGTCCACGCGCGCCGACAGCGCCCGCAGGATCGCCCAGTCCTCCTTCGCCTGCCCCTTGGGGAAGACGACGCGTTCGGCCATCTGCACCCGACCCTCGGTATTGACGTAGAGGCCCGACTTCTCGGTATAGGCCGCGCCCGGCAGGATCACGTCGGCCCCGTGCGCGCCGCGGTCGCCATGGCTGCCCAGATAGACGCGGAAGGCGTCGGTTCCGGTCGGATCGACCTCATCGGCGCCCAGCAGGAACAGCACATCCAGCGCGGCGGGCTTCAGCATCTCGGCGACCGTCTTGCCGCCGGCCCCCGGCACGAAGCCCATATCCAGACCGGCGACGCGCGACGCCGCCGTGTGCAGGACGTTGAAGCCGTTCCAGACGCCATCGTCCGTGGAGACGACCGCGCCGACCTTCTTCGCCAGCGCGCCGAGCGCATTGAGCACGGCGGGCCCGGCCTCCCCCGAGAGGGCCCCGCCGCCGACGATGATCGCCGGCCGCTCGGCCTTGGTCAGGGCGTCCAGCGCCGCCTTGGGCAGTTTGCCCAGCGACTTCGATCCCGCGCCGAGATAGCTGTATTGATAGGTCAAATCGGCCTGTTCGCCGATCAGTCCGATCTCGCTCGTTCCCGCCAGCCATGCCTTGCGCAGGCGGGTGTTGAGCAGCGGCGCCTCGGTGCGCGGATTGGCGCCGACGATCAGCACGGCGTCAGCCGCCTCGATCCCGGCCAGGCCCGAGTTGAACAGCCAGCTCTCGCGGGGGCCATGGCCCAGGGCCGAGCCGTCCTGACGGCAGTCGGTGTTGGCCGACCCCAGCGCCCGGAACAGGTCCAGCGCCGCCTTCATCGATTCCGCGTCCTGCAGGTCGCCGGCGATGACGCCGATCCGGTCAGCCGAGGTCGCCTTCAGCTTGCCGGCCACGACGTCCAGCGCCTCGTCCCACGAGGCGGCGCGCAGCTTGCCGTTGTCGCGCACATACGGCTGGTCCAGCCGCTGGCGCTGCAGGCCGTCGACGGCGTAGCGGGTGACGTCGGACAGCCACTCCTCATTGATGCCCTCATGCACCCGCGGCAGGATACGCATCACCTCGGCGCCCTTGGAGTCGGCGCGGATGTTGGAGCCGAGGGCGTCCATGACGTCGATGGTCTCGGTCTTCTTCAGCTCCCACGGGCGGTAGTGGTACTGCCACGGCCGATGGGTCAGGGCGCCGACCGGGCAAAGGTCGTTGACGTTGCCCGACAGCTCCGAGTCGATGTTCTGTTCCAGATAGGTGGTGATCTCGGCGCTCTCGCCGCGCGAGATCATGCCGATCTCGGGCACGCCCGCGACCTCGGTGATGAAGCGCACACAACGGGTGCACTGGATGCACCGCGTCATGAAGGTCTTGATGGTCGGACCCATGTTCTTTTCTTCGACCGCGCGCTTGTTCTCGCCGTAGCGGGAGCCGTCGCGGCCGTAGCCCATGGCCTGGTCCTGCAGGTCGCATTCGCCGCCCTGGTCGCAGATCGGGCAGTCCAGCGGGTGGTTGATGAGCAGGAACTCCATCACCCCCTCGCGCGCCTTCCTGACCATAGGCGTATCGGTGAAGATCTCCTGGCCCTCGGCGGCCGGCAGGGCGCAGCTGGCCTGCGGCTTCGGCGGTCCGGGCTTCACCTCGACCAGGCACATGCGGCAGTTGCCGGCAATCGACAGCCGCTCGTGATAGCAGAAGCGCGGAATTTCCTCGCCGGCGCGCTCGGCGACCTGGAGCACGGTCATGCCGGGCTCGAACTCGACCTCTACGCCGTTGACTTTCGCGATGGGCATTTCGCCGCGACCTCTGCGTTTCTTTTAAGCGGACTTGATCAGAACCAGGACTTGTTCCCCGCGACGTATTCGCGGTGGAAATCGGCGTCCGGCTTGAGCAGGTAGATGATGAATTCGATGAAGGCGATCACGTAGACGATCGCGGGCACGATGCCAAAGGTGATCCACCCGACGGTGGACCCCAGAAGCATCATGACCCCGGCGGTGGTCTTGCCGAGATAGAATTTGTGGATGCCGAGCGAGCCGAGGAACACGGCCAGCAATGCGGCCACGATCCGGTTCTTGTCGCCCGACAGGTTCAGCGGCGCGCCGCTGATGATGTAGATATTGGTTGCAACGCCGTTGGCGATCTCGAAATCGACGGTCGATCCCGGGAACGCCTGACGCGCCCCGCCCATCAGGCCGCCTCGGGTGAACGCATATCGCACGCCGTCGTCGCCGCTGATCAGGCCCGACCCGATATCATCGTCGTAGCTGAGTACCTTGCCGCGCATCAGCCCTGCCCCTGCCCGTCCGCGACCGCGCCGTCCGGCAGGGTCTGGTTGATCGTCACCGTCTCGCCGTCCAGCACGAACCGCGTCACCGGATCGGCGGCCTGGTTCATCCAGCGGTCATGCGCCGGGTCGGTCACGGCGACCGGCCGCCAGGTGATCAGATCGCCCTCGACCCGGCACTGCGCCCGGCGCCGTCCGCCATCGACCGGGGCGCGCCATGAGGCGTTGACGATCCGGCCTTCCAGCCCGTCAATCTGGATGTCGGCCACGCCCTGGCCATGGATTTCCGCCAGCCCGACCTGGCAGACGCGGCGCAACTGGTCGGCCGTCAGCACGGCCGGGGCGCCGAGCTCCGCGTCCGATGCCGGCGCCGCGGCCGAGACCGTCTCAACCGGCGTCGGCGCAGCCGGCTCCGCGCGCTCGCCGCAGGCAGCAAGAGCGAAAGCCGCTCCGAACATGAGGACCCAATCGCGCATCCCTACTCCGCCGCGATCGCATGGCCGGCGAAATTCGCGCGGCGGCTGCGGTAGGACGAGATCCGCTCCTCGATCTCGTGACGGAAATGCCGGATCAGCCCCTGCACCGGCCAGGCGGCGGCGTCGCCGAGGGCGCAGATGGTGTGGCCCTCGATCTGGGTCGAGACCTCCAGCAGCATGTCGATCTCGGACGGATCGGCCTCGCCCACCACCATCCGTTCCAGCACCCGCCACATCCAGCCGGTGCCTTCGCGGCATGGCGTGCACTGGCCGCAGCTCTCGTGCTTGTAGAAATAGCTGATGCGGGCGATGGCGCGGACCAGATCGGTCGACTGGTCCATGACAATCACCGCCGCCGTGCCGAGGCCCGAGCGCATGTCCTTCAGGCTGTCGAAATCCATCAGGGCGGACTCCGACATCTCGCGCGTGATCATCGGCACCGACGAGCCGCCGGGGATGATGGCCTTCAGATTGTCCCAGCCGCCGCGCACGCCGCCGCAATGGTCTTCCAGCAGCTGACGCAGCGGGATCGACATCGCCTCCTCGACATTGCACGGCCGGTTCACATGGCCGCTGATCGACATGATCTTGGTGCCGGTGTTGTTCGGCCGGCCAAAGCCCGCGAACCACTCCGCCCCGCGGCGCAGGATGGTCCCCACCACGGCGATCGACTCGACATTGTTGACCGTGGTCGGGCAGCCATAGAGGCCGGCGCCGGCCGGGAACGGCGGCTTCAGCCGCGGCTGGCCCTTCTTGCCCTCCAGCGACTCCAGCAGAGCCGTCTCCTCACCGCAGATGTAGGCGCCCGCGCCGTGGTGGATATAGACGTCGAAATCCCAGCCATGGATGTTGTTCGGACCGATCAGCCTGGCCTCATAGGCCTGTTTGACCGCCGCCTCCATGCGCTCGCGTTCCAGCACATATTCGCCGCGCAGATAGATGTAGCAGGCGTGCGCCTGCATCGCGAAGCTGGCGATCAGACAGCCTTCGATCAGCAGATGCGGATCGTGGCGCATGATCTCCCGGTCCTTGCAGGTCCCGGGTTCGGACTCGTCGGCGTTGACGACCAGATAGTGCGGCCGGTCCTTCACCTCTTTCGGCATGAACGACCACTTCAGCCCCGTCGGGAACCCCGCGCCACCGCGGCCGCGCAGGCCTGAGTTCTTGACGTTGGTGATGACCCAGTCGCGCCCGAGATCGAGCATGTCCTTCGTGGCATTCCACGCCCCACGGCTCTTCGCCCCCTCCAGCGTCCAGTCATGGAAGCCATAGAGGTTGGTGAAGATGCGGTCCTTGTCTTCGAGGATTCCGACCATGGTTCAGTCCATCTCCCGCATACGGCTGCGGTGGTAACGGGTGCGCAGAAAGATGGCGGCCAGCATCAGGGCCCAGCCGCCGGCGAGGGCGGCGTAACCGACCCACTGCACGGCCTCGGCCGCGCCGCCGGCATAGCCCGATGCCCAGACGGCGATGGCGCCGAGAAGGACCAGGGCGAACCCGCCCAGTCGCTGATTGCGACCGACCAGCCGGAGTTCGGCGCGATACTGGGCGATCCTGGCGTCGTTGGAGAGATCCGGGCGCGTCATGCCGGCACCGGGTCGCTGTTCGGCAGCTTCTTGATCGGCCGGCCCGCCGAGCCGTCATAGAGCGCCGGATCGGTCAGGGTCACAGCCCCGCCTTCCGGCTCCGAACTGACCCGGCCGACCCGGCTGCCCGGCTTCGGCGTCTTGCCGGCGGCGAAATCGTCGATGATCTGGGCCATGCTTTCGGCGGTCAGGTCCTCGAAATAATAGTCGTTGATCTGGGCCATCGGCGCATTGGCGCAGGCGCCGAGGCATTCGACCTCCTGCCAGGTGAAGCGGCCGTCGGCGCTCAGCACGTCCTTGGGACCGATCTTCTTCTTGCAGACGTCCATCAGGTCGCCCGCGCCGCGCAGGGCGCAGGGCGTCGTCCCGCAGACCTGGATCAGGGCGACCGAACCGACCGGCTCAAGCATGAACATGGTGTAGAAGGTCGCCACCTCCAGCACCCGGATGAACGGCATGCCCAGCAGCTCGCCGATGGCGCGGATGGCGGGCTCGGAGACCCAGCCCTCCTGCTTCTGCACCAGCCACAGGATCGGGATCACCGCCGAGGCGCGGCGGGACTCGGGATATTTGGCGATCCACCAGTCGCATTTGGCCTTCGTCGCCTTCGAGAAGGCGAACGAGGCCGGCTGTTCCTTGGCGAGACGACGAACGCTCATCAGACTTCCTGCTCCGAGGCGACGATCCCCTCGCCTATCATCTTTTTGCGCAGCGTCAGGATGCGATGCTGGCCCTGACGGTTCAGCAGCACATTGTGCTGGTGGGTTTCACCGCACATGTCGGTGGCCGTATAGGCCACCATCGAACAGCCCGACCGGACCAGGTCGCTCAGAGGTGTGTCGCTCATCGGGCCGGCTCCGGAGCGGCTGGCGTCCTCTGGAACGGCAAATAGTCCGCGCGGGTGATCTGGCAGTTCTGTACGCGATAGATGACGACGCCGCGCGCGGAACCGCCCGCGCTGGAGATCGCCTCATCGTCGATGACGTAGTCGCCGGAAACAATGCGCGTCTCGATGACCACCTCTGCGGGACCTCTGTCAGCGAAGGCTTGGGCATAGCGTGCCTGGATGGCCTCCCGTCCACTGAACGTCACCACGCCCGGATGGTCGGTCATCACCGCGTCGGCGGCATAGTGGGACGCGAACGCCTCCGCATCTCGCGCGCGCCATGCGGCGAGTTGCTGGTCGATCACGCCGGCGGGATCACAGTCGAACATCACCGGTCCACCTCGCCGAAAACGATGTCCAGCGAGCCCAGGATGGCCGAGACGTCCGCCAGCATGTGGCCGCGGTTCATCCAGTCCATGGCCTGCAGATGGCGGAAGCCCGGGGCCGAGATCTTGACCCGATAGGGTTTGTTGGTGCCGTCACTGACCAGATAGATGCCGAACTCGCCCTTGGGCGCCTCGACCGAGGCATAGACCTCGCCTTCCGGCGTGTGGAAGCCTTCGGTGTAGAGTTTGAAGTGGTGGATCAGGGCTTCCATCGACCGCTTCATCTCGCCACGCCGCGGCGGAACGATCTTGTTGTCCTCGACCATGACCGGCTCGCCGGGGCAGTTGCGCAGCTTGTGGATGCACTGCTCCATGATGTGCACCGACTGCTTCATCTCCTCGATGCGGCACAGATAGCGGTCCCAGCAGTCGCCGTTCTTGCCGACGGCGATGTCGAACTCGAGATCGGCGTAGCATTCGTACGGCTGCGACTTGCGCAGGTCCCACGGGATATCAGAGCCGCGCAGCATCACTCCGGTGAAGCCCCAGTCCAGCGCCTGCTGTTTCGAAACCACGCCGATCTCGACGTTGCGCTGTTTGAAGATGCGGTTCTCGGTGACGAGGGATTCGATGTCCTTCAGCGCCGCCGGGAATTCACGGCACCAGCGGCCGATGTCGTCGATCAGGTCCATCGGCAGGTCCTGGTGGACGCCGCCGGGGCGGAAATAGTTGGCGTGCAGACGGGCGCCCGAGGCGCGCTCGTAGAACACCATCAGCTTCTCGCGTTCCTCGAAGCCCCACAGCGGCGGCGTCAGGGCGCCGACGTCCATGGCCTGGGTCGTCACGTTCAGCAGGTGCGAGAGGATGCGGCCGATCTCGGAATACAGCACCCGGATCAACTGGGCCCGGTACGGCACGTCGACGCCCAGCAGCTTTTCGATGGCCAGGCAGAAGGCGTGCTCCTGGTTCATCGGCGCGACATAGTCGAGCCGGTCCAGATAGGGCACGTTCTGGAGGTAGGTGCGCGCCTCCATCAGCTTTTCGGTGCCGCGGTGCAGCAGGCCGATGTGCGGATCGACCCGGGTCACCAGTTCGCCGTCCAGCTCCAGCACCAGCCGAAGCACGCCGTGCGCGGCCGGGTGTTGGGGGCCGAAATTGATCGTGAATTTGCGGTCGTCCATCGCGCGGGCATGGTCGGTCAGGCCGTCGTCGAAGACGTCGGTCGCGCCGATCGGCAGCGGCTTGTTGTGGCCGTCAGCCATCAGTGGAATCCTCGTCGTGCGGGTGCGCCTTGCGGGTCAGCGCCACCACCCAGCCCAGCGCCAGCGTCAGGACGCCCATGCCCGAGACGGCGGCGGTCGAAATTTCCCAATTCCCGGTCAGCACCGCCAGCGCCAGCGGCGTCGAAAGCAGCACCGCCGAGGCGCCGAGCAGCGCGCTCTGCAGTTCGCCGGGGGTCAGCCGACGAATACCCGCCCCGACGGCCAGAGCCACCACGGCGATCATGATGGCCACGCCCAGCGTCTGCAGCTGTTGCGCCGGTATCTCCGGCGCCCGCGTGAACCAGCCGGTCAGGCGCGCGCCGAGGGTGAACAGAAACGCCGTCGAGAACGTCACCAGAAAAAACGACGACGCCGAGCGAATGGCAGTGCGATTCAGGGCCATGGGTCATCCCGCCTTCTCGTCGCCGGGCAGGACGGGGAGCGGATAATCGGCTCCTTCCCAAGGCGACAGGAAATCAAAATTCCGGAACTCTTGGGTCAGTTTGACGGGCTCATACACAACCCGCTTCTGCTCTTCATCGTAACGCACTTCGACATACCCGGTCATCGGGAAGTCCTTGCGGAGCGGGTGCCCCTGGAAGCCGTAGTCGGTCAGCAGCCGGCGCAGGTCGGGGTGACCCTCGAACAGCATGCCGTACATGTCGAAGGCCTCGCGCTCGAACCAGTCGGCGCACGGGAAGACGCCCACGGCGCTTGGCACAGGCTGGACCTCGTCGGTCGTCAGCTTGACCCGCACGCGCGCGTTCCGGGTCATCGACAGCAGGTGATAGACGACCTCGAACCGCTCGACGCGGTCCGGGAAGTCGACCCCGCACAGGTCCAGCAACTGCTGGAAGCCGAACCGGTCCTTCAGCGCGGTCAGCACCGTCAGGATATTGGCGCGCGTGGCGATCAGGGTCAGCTCGCCGAAGGCGATCTGCGCCTCGACGCCCAGTTCGCCGACCATCTCCGCCCCGAGCGGCGTGAGGGCGGTTTCCATCTCCTCGATACGGGCGAGCGCGTTCATCGGTCGATCGTCCCGGTGCGACGGATCTTCTTCTGCAACTGCAGCAGGCCGTAAAGCAGCGCCTCCGCCGTGGGCGGGCATCCGGGCACATAGACGTCGACCGGCACGATCCGGTCGCAACCGCGAACCACGCTGTAGCTGTAGTGGTAATAGCCGCCGCCGTTGGCGCAGCTGCCCATGGACAGCACGTAGCGCGGGTCCGGCATCTGGTCGTAGACCTTGCGCAGCGCCGGAGCCATCTTGTTGGTCAGGGTGCCGGCCACGATCATCAGGTCGGACTGCCGGGGGCTGCCGCGCGGGGCCATGCCGAACCGCTCCATGTCATAGCGCGGCATGGAGGCCTGCATCATCTCGACGGCGCAGCACGCCAGCCCGAAGGTCATCCACATCAGCGACCCGGTACGGGCCCAGTTGATGACGTCGTCCAGCGAGGTGGTGATGAAGCCGCGCTCACCCAGCTCGGCGTTCACCGCCTCGAAGAATTTGTCGTGGATGGCCGGGTCATAGCCCTCGACCGACGACCGGGCGCCGGTGTTGAACATGGTCGTGCTCATCGGCGTGGCCAGGCGCGAGGACGCCCCCGGCCCCACGGGCGATGCGCCCTGGTTGCCGACGCCGATCAGCGGCGTGTTGTTTGTGGTCGTCACTCCCATTCGAGCGCGCCCTTCTTCCATTCGTAGATGAAGCCGACGGTCAGCACACCGAGGAAGATCATCATCGACCAGAAGGCGAACACCATGCCCTCACGCGACAGATCGAACATCGACACGGCCCAGGGGAAGAGGAAGGCGATCTCGAGATCGAAAATGATGAACAGGATCGACACCAGATAGAACCGGACGTCGAACTTCATCCGCGCATCGTCGAAGGCGTTGAAGCCGCACTCATAGGCCGAGAGCTTCTCGCTGTCGGGATTTTTCGGAGCCAGCACCCACGCCGCCAGCATGAAGCCGAGGCCGAGGACGGTCGCGATCCCGAGGAAGATCACGATAGGCAGATATTCGAGAAGGAATGCATTCATCCGGAGGGGACCTTGTCCGCCATCGAGGGAGGGGCGGATTCGGCGCTTTCTAGACCCAAGCTCGTCGCGGTTCAAACCCGCCATTGACCGCAATGCGCATTGCGATTCGTTCTCAATTTCGTGAGGAATCGACAGACGCATCCCGGCTTTGCATAGTCGTCGAAAGCGCGCGCAGCACAGGGATGAAATCGCATGGGTGTCGGCAACTGGTTGCTGAACGGGGTGGAGAAGGCGGGCAACAAGCTCCCGGACCCGGTGTTCATCTTTGTCTGGCTTATCGCGATACTGATGGGGGTCAGCGTTTTCGCCGCCACCCAGGGCTGGCAGGTCGTCAATCCGGTGACCCAGGATGTCATCCAGGCCCAGAGTCTGTTCTCGTCGGAGAACGTCCGGAAGCTGTTCGAGGAGATGCCCAAGACCCTGACCAGCTTTGCCCCCCTGGGCTATGTGCTGGTCGTCATGCTGGGCGCCGGCGTCGCCGAACGCACCGGCCTGTTCGGCTCGGCGATGAAAGCCGGCGTCCGTCAGGCGCCGAAGGCGCTGCTGACGCCCATCGTCATCTTCGTCGCCATCGTGGCCAACCATGCCGCCGACGCGGCCTATGTGGTGCTGATCCCCTTGGCCGCTGCCCTTTATGCGGCGGCGGGTCGCCATCCGGTCGTGGGCATCGCGGCCAGTTTCGCCGGGGTCTCGGGCGGCTTCTCGGCCAACATCTTCCCGGGCCAGCTCGACGCCCTGCTGCTGGGCATCACCGCGCCGGCGGCCCAGCTGATCGATCCGTCGTTCACCGTCAACATCGCCGGCAACTGGTGGTTCATCGCGGGCATGACCCTTTTGTTCGTACCCGTGGGCTGGTGGGTCACCGACAAGATCGTCGAACCGCGGCTGGGCGCCTGGACGCCGATTCCCGGCGCGCCGATCGACGACGCCGACAAGCCGCTTGAACGCCAGCAGAGCAAGGGACTGGTGTGGGCTGGCCTGGCCGCCCTGGTGGTGATCGGCCTGTTCGCCTGGCTGGTGCTTTCGCCGAACGCCCCGCTGATCAACGCCGAGGCAGAGACCGGCGCGGCGCGGCTGCAGCCCTTCTATCAGTCGCTGGTGGCGGCCTTCTTCCTGCTCTTCCTGCTGACTGGCATCGCCTACGGCATCGCCGCCAGGACGGTGACCAGCCATCGCGACATCGTCCGCATGATGTCGCAGGCCATGGCCGACATGGGCCCCTACATTGTCCTGGCTTTCGTGGCGGCCCACTTCGTGGCCATGTTCAACTGGTCCGGCCTGGGCCCGATCATGGCCGTGGCCGGAGCCGAGCAGATTCGCGGCCTGTCGGGCATCGCGCCCGGGTCGACCGATCCGATCGGCGCGGGCCAGCTGTTCATCCTTCTCGTCACGATCGTTCTGGTCAGCGGGCTGATCAACCTGTTCGTCGGCTCGGCCTCGGCCAAATGGGCCTTCCTGGCGCCGATCCTCGTACCCATGCTGATGCTGGTCGGGGTCAGCCCCTACATGACCACCGCCGCCTACCGGATGGGGGATTCGACCACCAACATCATCACGCCGCTGATGGTCTATTTCCCCCTGATCCTGACCTTCGCCCAGCGCTGGGTGAAGGATTTCGGTCTCGGCAGTCTGATGGCGGTGATGTTGCCCTACTCCGTCGCCTTCTCCATCGCCGGAGCCCTGCTGACGGGGATCTGGGCCGCCGCGCAGATCCCGCTGGGACCGGGCGCGGAGGTCACCTATCAGCTGCCCGCGCCGACCGAGGCGGCCCAGCCCGCGAATCCGGTCGGACCCGCCGCCCCGGTCACGCCTCCGTCCGGTCCGGCGGCCGTCGCTTTACCGCCGGCGGCGACCGTCGCGGCCCCCGCCCCGGCGGGGTGACGCACGACATGTTTTTTTCGCCTCCCGGAACGCTTGACGCCGCCGGGCGGCCCGCCTAAACGACGCCCCTCGCCGCGAAGAACTGCTTCGCGGCGGGAATACGCGGGTGTAGCTCAGTTGGTTAGAGTGCCGGCCTGTCACGCCGGAGGTCGCGGGTTCGAGTCCCGTCACTCGCGCCATTCCCTTTGATTTCAGACTCAGGGAATGGCGCCCCGCCGGCGCGGTACGGCGGCCTCTTCAAATCAGCGACAACATGGCATCCTCGGCCGCTGGCGCCCGTTTGTTTGCATCTGGCGGGCGAGGCTCGGACCGGCCGTCCAGAACACCAGCCTTAAGGGGCCCGGCCCGCGACCAGCACATTATGCACACGCCGACCGAGGGGATCGCGCGCCTGCCAGGTCTCGCCCACCTCCGCCTCGACCATGTCCGTGCAGAAGCGTGGTATCAGCATACTGGGTCGCATATGGCTGAGGCAGACCCTTTCGCCGTTGGAAGTCCAGCGCGCCGACAGCCGGCGCCCGTCTGAGAACTGGGCCGCATAGCTGCCGTCCGGATTGAACCAGTGCTTGACCCAGCCGCCGTCCGGATAGCGCGAGATGACGGTATTGCCGAACACGGCGTTGCTTATCTCGGCCCGACCCGGGCCCACGCCCAGGCAAGCGACAGCCAAGGTCGCGACGGCGAACGTTCGCAGCATGGGCGCCCCTCTACTCAACCCTTCCCGTTGCGCACTATTAACCCTTGCTTAGGGCCTGCCAACCCCCCGAGCTGCGCCATACGATTAGTTGACTCTGACAGGGGGGCTTCTATATCCCGCGCACGTTCGGGACAGGACTGGCGAATCCGCGCCGCCCGCTCGCCCAGAAATTCAGGGCGGTTCCGCGACATCGCACGACGGCCCGATGCGCGGGGCGTCCTTCTTCCAGTCCCAAGGACCTATGACCGAATTCTCAATGCTGGGCCTCTCGCCCACGACCCTGAAAGCCGTCGCCGACACCGGCTACACGACCGCCACCCCGATCCAGGCCTCGGCCATCCCGGTCGCCCTCGCCGGCCGCGACGTGCTGGGCATCGCCCAGACCGGCACCGGCAAGACGGCCGCCTTCACCCTGCCGATGATCGACCGGCTGTCGTCTGGCCGGGCCAAGGCCCGCATGCCGCGCGCCCTCGTCCTGGCCCCGACGCGCGAACTGGCCGACCAGGTCGCCTCCTCGTTCGAGAAATACGCCAAGGGCACCAAGCTCAGCTGGGCCCTGTTGATCGGCGGCGTTTCCATGGGCGACCAGGTGACCCTGCTGAACAAGGGTGTCGACGTCCTGATCGCCACCCCCGGCCGCCTGCTGGACCTGTTCGAACGCGGCAAGGTCATGTTGAACGGCGTCGAGATCATGGTCATCGACGAAGCCGACCGCATGCTCGACATGGGCTTCATCCCCGACATCGAACGCATCTTCAAACTGACGCCGCCGCGCCGCCAGACCCTGTTCTTCTCGGCCACCATGCCGCCCGAGATCACCCGGCTGACGACCCAGTTCCTCAAGGACCCGACCCGGCTGGAGGCCTCGCGCCCGGCCATGACGGCCGAGACTATCACCCAGTATCTGGTCCGCATTCCCTCCAGCGATCCCAAGGCCAAGCGCGCCGCCCTGCGCGCCCTGATCGGCCGCGCCGACGTGCGCAACGGCATCGTATTCTGCAACCGCAAATCCGAGGTGGATGTCGTCGCCAAGTCGCTGAAGCAGCACGGCTTCGACGCGGCTCCGATCCACGGCGACCTCGAACAGTCGCTGCGCATGAAAACCCTCGCCGCCTTCCGCTCCGGCGAGCTGAAACTGCTAGTCGCCTCGGACGTGGCCGCACGCGGCCTCGACATCCCCGACGTCAGCCACGTCTTCAACTACGACGTCTCGCACCACGCCGACGACTACGTCCACCGCATCGGCCGCACCGGGCGCGCCGGCAAGCTGGGCCAGACCTTCATGATCGTGACGCCGGCTGACGACCGGTCGCTCGACAAGGTCCTGAAGCTGATCAAGATGGACCCCGAGGAACTGGTCCTCGACGGCGTCGACTTCACCCCGGGCAAGTCCCCCCAGCCGCGTCGTGAGCCCGCCCGGGAGGAAGCGCCCCGGGACGAGGCCGCCGCGCCCCGCAGTCGCGGCCGAAGCCGCCGCGGACCGGCGGCCGGGACGCCCGCTGTCGACGAAGCCTCGCCCCAACTCCCCGTCGCAGTGGCCGAGCCCGCCCCGGTGGCCGCCGAAGCCTCCGAGCCCGCTGCGCCGCGCCGCTCGCGCAGCCGACGCGGATCGCGAGCCTCGATCGAAGTTGTGGCAGCGCCCGAAGCGCCCGCTCCGGCCCCGAAACCGGAGCCGGCCGCCGAAGTCGTCCCTTTGCCGGCGCGGCCGGTTCAGGAGACCCATCTGCGCCAGTCGGATCGTCGCGGCGGCACGGTTGAACCAGAGTCCCAGCGCTCCAACGGTCGTCCGTTCGGCGAGAGCGATGTGCCGGCATTCCTGCGCCGGCCGGTCCCGATCAAGAGCTGATCCGACCGTCATATCGAAGATCGACGAACGCGATTTAACCGGGCGTTACGGAACCGGGTCTAGGGTGTTCCGAAGAACGGGTTGCACAGGGGCGGCCGTCGGGGAACAGGCATGGCGATTGCTCAGGTCGAAACCACGCTTCGAGGACCAGAGGCCTACGGCCTGGCGCGCCGGGTCATCGAGGACATGGAGTCGGCGGGCGTTTGGCCAACGCCGCTGAATTTCGAGATCTGGGTTCACTATCTCGGCGATCCGGAGGGGGCGCTGGGCCGCGAGATCAAGCGCATCCTCAAGGCCTCCGAGCCGTTCACCGAGGCGACCGCCGATATGCTGGCGGCCGAGTACCTCCCACGCGGCCGCCTGACCGAAGAAATCCGCGACGCGGGCCGTGTTCTGGATCGCGAACTTTCCAGTGTGTCCGAAGCAATCTCGAAGGCTCACAAGTCCCAGGCGGCCTACGGCCAGACGCTGGACAAGGCCGCAACCAACATCGAGTCCGTTGGTGATGGGGCTGGCCTTCAGCTTATCGTTTCCGGCCTCACCACGGCCACCCGCCGGGTTCAGCGCGAGAATGAGACGCTGGAGAAGAAGCTGGACGCATCGACCCGGGAAGTGGCGCGGCTGCGCGAACACCTGGAACAGGTGCGACGCGACGCCCTCACCGACGCCCTGACCAATCTGGCCAACCGCAAGGCGTTCGACGAGCATCTGGATTCAGCCTGCGCGCGGGCCGACAAGGACGGCAGCGCGCTGACCCTTGCCGTCCTCGATATCGATCATTTCAAGCGGTTCAATGACACCTGGGGTCACCAGACCGGCGACCAGGTGTTGCGCTACGTGGCCAGCGTCATGGGCCGGGTCGCTCGGGACCCGCGCATCGCCGCTCGCTACGGGGGCGAGGAGTTCGCCCTGATTTTCCCTGATGAGTCTGCGGCCCGGGTCGAGGCGGCGCTTGAGTCCATTCGCAAGGAGATAGGTTCCCGCGCCCTGCGGCGGCGCTCCACCGATGACGAGCTCGGAGCGGTGACCGTATCGGCCGGATTCGCCCGTCGCCATCCGGGCGAAACGGCCGCGGCCCTGCTCGAACGCGCCGATGCGGCCCTGTACGCCTCCAAGCACGCCGGCCGGAACCGGGTCACCTGCGCCGACCAGCTCGAACGGGCCGCCTGAGGCCTTTCACCCCGACGGGTTCCCGTCATAGTGACCGAATGCGCAGCTTCGCTTTCAACCTCGCCTACTGGGTCCTGTCGATCGTCTACGCCTCGGCCGCCGCCTTCGCCGCCCTGGCCCCCGGCCGGGGCGCGACCAGCTGGATCATCCGCCGCTATGTAAAACGGATGGTGCAGGCGATGCGGCTCCTCGCCGGCATCCGCATCGAGGCGCGGGGCAAGGAGCGGCTGCCGCAGGGCGCCTTCATCATCGCCTCCAAACACCAGAGCTGGGGCGACGGCTTCGCGACCTACGACCAGTTCGAGGACCTGGCCTTCGTCACCGGCGACCATCTGGAGAAATTTCCCCTGCTCGGCACGGTGCTGCGCAAGCTGGGGGCCATCGTCGTCGACAACTGCGGCGGCCGCGAAGCCCGCGAGGCGCTCAAACACCGCTCGACCGACGCCCACGCCGCCGGCCGCCGGATCCTGATCTATCCGGAGGGCAATCTGGCGAAGGTCGGCGAGAAATTCCGCTACCGCTCCGGCGTCTGGCACATGTACCGCGACTTCGACATGCCGGTCGTGCCCTTGGCCACCAACCTCGGCCTGTTCTGGCCGCAGGAGGAATCCCGCAAGACCCCGGGCACGGCGACGCTGGAGTTTCTCGATCCCATCCCGACCGGCCTCGGCAAGGAAGAGTTCCTCGCCCGCCTCGAGGCCACCGTGGAAGGCAGGACCGCCGAACTGATCGCCGAGGCCACGGGCCGCCCGGTCACCCCGGCGTTGCGGGTGCTGGCTCCGGATGAAGCGGCCCGCGCCGCGCGGAGCCCGGCCTGACGAAACTCAGTCGGCTTCGGGCGCCTTCGCCGGAATGATGGTGACGCTCTCGCCACAGCCGCAGGCATCGGTCTGGTTCGGATTGCGGAACACGAATTTCGACGACAGCTTTGTCGTCTCGTAGTCGATCTCCGAGCCGATCAGGAACAGGATCGAATTCGGCTCGACCACGACGGTCGCGCCCTTGTCGGTCACCACCTCGTCCAGCGGTCCGATCTCGTCGGCGAAGGCGAAGGTGTACTCCTGACCGGCGCAGCCGGCATTCTTGAGCCCGACGCGCAGCGCCTTGTGCCCGCCCGCCTCGGTCAGGGCGCGCACGCGTTCGGCCGCCGCCTCGGTCAGGGTGACGACGGCGGGGCGCGGGCGGCGGGGACGGGGCGTGGTCTGAAGCTCGGTCATCGACGGTCCATCAGAACATGTTCAGGGCCAGTTTGGCCTCGTCGCTCATCTTCGAGGGGTCCCACGGCGGATCGAAGGTCAGTTCGGCGCGGGCGGAGCGCACCCCCTCGACCTTCTTCACCGCCTCCTCGATCCAGATCGGCATCTCGCCGGCCACCGGGCAGCCGGGCGCCGTCAGGGTCATCTCGACCAGCACATCCCGGTCGTCGGACAGGTCAACCTTGTAGATCAGGCCCAGCTCATAAACGTCGACCGGAATCTCGGGATCGAACACGGACTTGAGCGCGACGATGATGTCGTCCGTCATCCGGTCGATCTCGGCCTGGGCCAGGGCGCTCTTCTGCGGCGCGTCCCACGCCTCGGCGAAGGCGGCGCTGTCGGCGGCCGGATCGGTCTTCTGGGTCGTCAGGTCGCTCATGCGAAAAACTCTCGGGCCTTGATCAGGGCGTCGGCGAAGGCGTCGGCGTCCTCGGGGGTGTTGTACAGGGCGAAGCTGGCGCGGGCGCTCGAGGTGATGCCGTACCGGCGCGACAGCGGCTCGGCGCAGTGCAGGCCGGCGCGCACGGCGACGCCGTAGCGGTCCATCACCTGGGCGATGTCGTGGGCATGGGCGCCGTCGACGGTGAAGGTGAAGATCGCCCCCTTGCCCGGCGCCGTGCCGATCTCGGTCAGCCAGTCGCGGCCGTCCAGCCGCGCCCGCACCCGCTCCAGCAGAGCCTGTTCGTGAGCCCGCACCGCATCGGCGTCGAACTGGTTCATCCACTCGATCGCAGCGCCCAGGCCGAGAACCTCAAGGATCGGCGGCGTCCCCGCCTCAAACCGGTGCGGCAGGCCGGCGAAGGTCACGGCGTCCTCGGTCACCGTGGCGATCATCTCGCCCCCGGTCTGATACGGCGGCAGGGCCTCCAGCGCCGCGCGCTTGCCGTACAGGCCGCCGATGCCGGTGGGGCCGAACAGCTTGTGTCCGGTGAAGACATAGAAGTCGCAGTCCAGCGCCTGGACGTCAGGGCTGCAGTGCACGGCCCCCTGACATCCGTCGACGAGGATCAGCGCCCCGGCCGCATGGGCCAGGTCGGCGATGGCCCGGATTTCGTTCACCGTGCCCAGCACATTCGACATATGGGTCACGGCGACCAGCCGGGTCCGCGGCCCGATCAGGTCCGCCAGCGCCGCCATGTCCAGCGATCCGTCGTCCGCAACCGGAGCCCATTTCAGCACTGCGCCGTGTGCGCGCAGCATGTGCCAGGGCACGATATTGGCGTGGTGCTCCATCTGGGTGACGACGATCTCGTCCCCCGGCAGGATCGATTGGCCGATCCCCGCCGCCACCAGATTGATCGCCTCCGTTCCACCCTTGGTCCAGACGATCTGGTCGGGACTTTCCGCATTGAAGAACCGCGCCACACTCTCGCGCGCCACCTCGAAGGCCTCGGTCGTCTCATTGGCCAGGGTGTGCAGGCCCCGATGGACGTTGGCGTAGGACTGCTCCATCGCCGTCGTGAGGGCCGCGATCACCGCCCGCGGCTTCTGCGCCGAGGCGGCCGAGTCCAGATAGACCAGCGGCTTGCCGTTCACCGTCCGCGACAGGATCGGGAACTGCGCGCGGGCGGCGTAGGGATCGAAACGGGTCCCAAGATCCTGGGTCAAAGGCGAGCCGTCAGCCATTCCCGCACCACCTCTCTCGCGCCCTCGTGCTCGATCCGGTCGACGACCTCAATCAGGAAGGCCTCTGTCAGCAGGGCCCGCGCCTCGTCGACGGGCAGGCCGCGCTGCTGCATGTAGAACAGGGCGTTCTCGTCCAGATTCCCGACCGTATTGCCGTGCGCGCACTGTACGTCGTCGGCATAGATCTCCAGCTCCGGCTTGGCGTCGACCTCGGCCCGTTCGCCCAGGATCAGGGCGTGGTGACCCATGCGCGCGTCCGTGCCGTCGGCCCCGCGCTCGACCACGATCTTGCCCTGGAAGACGCCGCGCGCGGTGTCGCGGACGACGCCCTTGGTCAGTTGTGAGGTGACGCCGTTGAGGCCGTTGTGGCGGACGATGCTGGTCAGGTCCGTGTGGCGTTCGCCGGACAGGGCGTAGAGGCCGTCCAGCGTCACGGCGGTGGCCTCACCGCCATGGGCCAGATGCGTTTCCTGCCGCTGCAACTTCGCGCCGCTGGTGATGGTCGTCTGGCGATAGGCTGCGCCCGGCGCCGTCTTGATCTGCGCCACGGCGATCGAGATCGCATCGGCGGGCTCGTCGACAAGAACCACCCGCGTGACCTCGGCCCCGGCCGCAACGTCCAGTTCGATCCGGGTGTTGGCGACGTAACCCGCCCCCGTGCCCTCATGGCTTTCCAGCAGCATCAGCTGCGCGCCGGGCTTGACCGCAATTCGCACCGAGGCGCTGTGTCCCGTGCCCGTCGCATCCGAGACGAACCGCAGCCGCAGGGTCTGCTCGTCCGAGGCCACGAAGGCGTCGGCCCCGACCGCGCGCCCGTTGGCGAAGGTGATCTCCTCGCCGCCGAGGGCCGCGAACGGCCCGCCCGGCGCGATCCCGATGGCCGGCGACGGGGGCGGCGTCTCGCGCAGCACACGGCGCAGGTCGGAGTATTTCCACGCCTCAACCCGCCGCGACGGGAAGGTCGTGGGATCGCGCAGATCGACGGCGGTCACGCCGCCTGCGGCAGATACTTGTCGTACCCTTCCGCCTCCAGCTGGTGCGCCAGCTCCGGCCCGCCCGAGGCCACGATCCGCCCCGCGGCCAGCACATGCACCCGGTCCGGTTTGATATAGTCCAGCAGCCGCTGATAGTGGGTGATCACCAGCATCGCCCGCTCCGGCGAGCGCAGGGCGTTGACCCCGTCGGCCACGATCCGCAACGCATCGATGTCGAGCCCGGAATCCGTCTCGTCGAGGATCAGCAGTGACGGCTCCAGCAGGGCCATCTGCAGGATCTCCATCCGCTTCTTCTCGCCGCCGGAGAAACCGACGTTGAGCGGCCGCTTCAGCATGTCGAAATCCATCTTCAGCGCCGTCGACGCCGCCCGGACCATCTTCAGGAAGGCCGGGGCCGAGACCTCCTCCTCGCCGCGCGCCCGCTTCTGGGCGTTCAGCGCCGTGCGCACAAAGGTCAGGGCGGGGACGCCGGGGATCTCGATCGGATACTGGAACGACAGGAAGACGCCGTTCGCCGCCCGCTCGGCGGGCTCCAGCGCCAGCAGGTCCTCGCCCTTCCACGACACGGAGCCTTCGCCGGCCTCATAGCCGGGCCGCCCGGCCACGGCGTAGCCCAGCGTCGACTTGCCGGCCCCGTTCGGCCCCATGATGGCGTGCACCTCGCCCGCCGGAACGTCGAGCGTCAGCCCCTTGAGGATCGGTTTGTCGCCGATGGCGACGTGGAGGTTATTGATCTTCAGCATTGTTTTTTCTTGATTATCCAACCGAGCCTTCGAGGCTGATCGCCACCAGCTTCTGCGCTTCGACGGCGAACTCCATCGGCAGCTTCTGCATCACCTCGCGGACGAAGCCGTTGACCAGCAGGGCCACCGCCTCCTCCTGCGACAGGCCGCGCTGCTGGGCGTAGAACAGCTGGTCGTCGGACAGGCGCGTCGTCGTCGCCTCGTGCTCCAGCTGGGCCGAGCCGTTGCGCGCCTCGATATAGGGGATTGTGTGGGAGCCGCAGTCGCCGCCGATCAGCAGGCTGTCGCACTGGGTGAAGTTGCGCACCCCCGTCGCCTTGGGATGCACCGACACCAGCCCGCGATAGGTCGAATCTGACCGGCCCGCCGAGACCGCCTTGGCGATGATCCGCGATTTCGAATTCTTGCCCAGATGGATCATCTTGGTGCCGGTGTCGGCCTGCTGGCGCCCGTTGGTGATAGCGATCGAATAGAATTCGCCCGAGCTCTCCTCGCCCTTGAGGATGCAGGAGGGATATTTCCACGTCACCGCCGAGCCGGTCTCGACCTGGGTCCAGCTGACCTTCGACCGGTCGCCGCGGCAGTCGGCGCGCTTGGTGACGAAATTATAGATGCCGCCCTTCCCCTCGGCGTCGCCGGGGTACCAGTTCTGCACCGTCGAATATTTGATCTCGGCGTCGTCCAGCGCCACCAGTTCGACCACCGCCGCATGCAGCTGGTTCTCGTCGCGCATCGGGGCGGTGCAGCCCTCCAGATAGGAGCAGTAGCTGCCCTTGTCGGCGATGATCAGGGTCCGTTCGAACTGGCCCGTCTGTGACGCATTGATGCGGAAATAGGTCGACAGCTCCATCGGGCAGCGCACGCCCGGCGGGATGTAGACGAACGACCCGTCCGAAAAGACCGCGCTGTTCAGCGCCGCGAAATAGTTGTCCGAGACCGGCACCACCGACCCCAGATATTTGCGCACCAGCTCAGGATGTTCGCGCAAGGCCTCGGAAATCGGCATGAAAATCACCCCGACCTTGGCCAGCTCGGCCTTGAAGGTGGTGACCACCGAGACGCTGTCGAACACCGCATCCACGGCGTAACGCGGCGCGCCCTCGACCCCGGCCAGCACCTCCTGCTCCTTCAGCGGGATGCCCAGCTTGGCGTAGATGGCGAGGATCTCCGGATCGACCTCGTCCAGTGACTTGAGCCCGACCTTCTCCTTGGGCGCGGCGTAGTAGAACAGCTCCTGATAATCGACCGGCGTATATTTCACCGACGACCAGGTCGGCTCCTCCATCGCCTGCCAGCGTTCATAGGCGGCCAGACGCCATTCCAGCATCCACTCGGGCTCGCCCTTCTTCTCGCTGATGAACCGCACAATGTCGGCGTTCAGCCCGCGCGGCGCATATTCCGTCTCGATGTCGGAGACAAAGCCGTGCTCGTACTTCTCCAGCGCGGCGACGGCGTCGATGGTCTTCTGGACAGCGGCCATCAGGCGTCTTCCCCGGCGCGCGCGGCGGTTCGCGCGCGATGCTTTTCATATGAGGAGACCCAGGCCTCGGCGAACCGTGACCAATCGTCCTCGACCGTGCCCCAGCCGCCGGACACCCGTACACCGCCGGTGGCCATGTCGATCCGCCCGGTGGCCACGATCGCCCGCGACGGCTTGGTCTTGCCCGACGAACAGGCTGATCCGGCCGAAACCATCAGCCCCATCAGGTCGAGGGTGATCAGCTGCTGCGGGCTCTCCCAGTCGGGCACGGCCATGAACAGGGTGTTGGGCAGCCGCTCGGCCCCTTCGCCGATGATGGTCGCCCCGGCCGCCTTGACCTTCGCCGCTGCGGCGTCGCGCCAGGCCGCATGCGACAGGGCTGTCGGCAGATCGCGCGCGGCGCAGACGGCGGCGGCCCCGAAGCCGGTGATGCCGGGCACATTCTCGGTTCCGGCCCGCAGGCCACGTTCCTGACCCGCGCCATGAAGGATGCGGACCGCCTCGCGGCCCTCGCCCATCACCAGGGCGCCGACGCCCTGCGGCCCGCCCAGCTTGTGCCCTGACAGGGTCAGGCTGTCGGCCTTCAGGACCCGGATATCGACCGGGATCTTGCCCGCAGACTGGATGGCGTCGACGTGCAGCCAGCCGCCGGCCGAACGGACCAGCCGCGCCGCCTCGACGATCGGCTGAATGACGCCGCTCTCGTTGTTGGCGTGGTGGATCGCAACCGCCGCACGGCCCGGCTGTCCCAGCAGTTGCCGCAGCTTGTTCAGGTCGACGACGCCGCGCGCATCGACCGGCAGCATCTTGACCGGCTTGCCCGAGGCCGTCGCCGCCTCGGCCACGCAGGGATGTTCCGTCGCGCTGACGATCAGCCGCTCGCAGCCCGCCGCGATGGCGCTGGTGATCGCCTGGGCATTCGCTTCCGTGCCGCCGCTGGAGAAGATCACCGCCGTCGGATCGGCCCCGACCAGATCGGCCACCTGGGCCCGCGCCGTCTCGACCCGCGCCCGCGCCCGGCGCCCGGCCGCGTGGACGGCGTTGGGATTGCCGTTGTCGGCCAGCACCCTGACCATCACATCCTGCACTTCCGGTCGAACCAGGGCGGAGGCGTTGTAGTCCAGATAGACGCCGCTCACGCCACCACTCCGATTTCGGTCCTGGCGGCGGCTCCGGTCGCGCGACGCCGCACGCCCGTCCGGTTCAGGATTACGTCTTCCAGCGACACCTCGGCCAGATAGCGGTGGATCTCGTCGCCGAGGTCCTCCCACAGATGATGGGTGATGCAGCGTTCTCCGGCCATCATACAGCCCTTGGGCGAGGCCTGGCCGCTGCAGCGCGTGGCGCGGATCGGCTCATCGACCGCCAGAACGATCTCGGCCACCACCGTCTCGTCCGCCGACTTGGCCAGCCGGTAGCCGCCGCCGGGCCCGCGCACGCTCTGCACCAGGCCGCTCTTCCGCAGGCGGGCGAACAGCTGCTCCAGATAGCTGAGCGAAATCTCCTGACGCGCCGCGATCTCGGCCAGCGACACGGCCCGGACCACGCCGTCGGCCTGTCCGTTCCGGGCCAGATCGGCCATCGCCATCACGGCGTATCGTCCCTTGGTCGACAGACGCATCACGCACCTTCAAAAATCGCGCGCTTTTCGAGGGTCCTGTGCTAGAACCCGCGCCTTCGCAAAGGCGTCGGCGCGCACGTTGGACTTAGAAAGTCCTACCGCTGTGGTCAAGTATTACGCAGACGCGAAACGACAGTTGAACACGGATTTCGCCGCCCATGCCTGAAGTCATCCTGCCCGGCGCCTCCGGCCGTATCGAAGGCCGCTACTCCCCGGGCAAGCGCCCGAACGCGCCGATCGCCCTGATCCTGCATCCGCACCCCAAGGCGAACGGGCATATGAACAACCCGGTCGCCGTGACCCTGTACCAGCTGTTCCAGAAGCGCGGCTTCGCCACCCTGCGCTACAACAGCCGCGGCGTCGGCAAGTCCCAGGGCGAGTTCGACAGCGGCATCGGCGAGCTGGCCGACGCGGCCACCGCCCTTGACTGGCTGCAGACTCAGAACCCCGGCGCCTCCCAGACCTGGGTCGGCGGCTATCAGTTCGGCGCCTATATCGGCATGCAGCTGCTGATGCGCCGGCCCGAGACCGACGGCTTCATCTCGGTGTCGCCGCCGTCCAACATGTACGACTTCAGCTTCCTCGCCCCCTGCCCGGCCTCGGGCCTGTTCCTGCACGGCACGGCCGACACTGTGGTGCCGCCGGTCGAGGTCGAGCGCGTGGTCAACAAGCTGCGCACCCAGAAGGGCATCATCATCGACTATGAGCTGGAAGAGGGCGCGACCCATTTCTGGCAGGGCCATATCGACGCCGTCGAACGCCGCGTCGGCGCCTATCTGGACAAGCGGCTGGCGGAAAAGCCGGCGTAGGGGCCCCTCACTTTCCGTGCATCCCGGCGAACGCCGGGATGCACGGATATTTGTGATCCTCAATACAGCAGGAACGGCTTCCGCTCTTCCAGCCACGCCGCCTCATCCGCCGCGGCCGGCGCATCGAGGTCTCCCGGCGTCGCCGCCGGGTCGTCGACCCACTCCCGCAACCCCGGCCCGCCGTTGATCACGTCGATGGCCAGTTTGCCGAATTCGTATTCGTACGGGAAATCCCGCCACAGCTCATAGGCGGGATACAGCCTCCGGACCGCCTTGAACGCCAGCGCCTGCAGCCGCCATGGCCTGAAGGCGCCGTGGTCATAGCCCGGCCCGGCCACATGGATCTGCACGCCGTTACACAACTGGCCCGCATGCTTGTGGAAGGTCGGCTCGAACCAGCAGTCGCGCAGATCGCAACCCTTCAGCCACTCCGGCGCCGTGGCTCGCATCTCGCCGATCACCGCCCGGGCGTCGATCCCCGGCGCCCCGAACAACTCCAGCGGCCTGGTCGTGCCCCGCCCCTCGGACAGCATCGTCCCCTCCAGCATCACCGTGCCGGCATAAGCCCGGGCCATCGACAGGTTCGGCGCATTGGGGCTGGGGTTGATCCACTCCCGCTCCAGCATCGGCCAGCCGAAGCCCGGCGCCTCGTGGGGCTTCCAGCCCTCCATCTCAATGACGCGGTATTCCAGGTCCAGCTTCAGCCGGTCGATGAACCACAGCCCCAGCTCGCCCAGGGTCATGCCGTGCCGCATCGGCATCGGCCCGGCGCCGACGAAACTCTCCCAGCCCGGCAGAAGGGTCAGGCCCTCCACCGGCCGTCCCGCCGGATTGGGCCGGTCCAGCACCCAGACCGCCTTGCCGTGCTCGGCCGCCGCCTCCAGCACATACCGCAGCGTCGTGATGAAGGTGTAGATGCGGCAGCCCAGGTCCTGCATGTCGACCAGCAGGACGTCGAACGTCTGCATCGAGGCGTCGGTCGGCCGGCGCACCTCGCCGTACAGGCTGAACACCGGAATGCCGTGCAGCGGATCGGTGAAGTCGGGCGACTCCATCATATTGTCCTGCAGATCGCCCCGCATGCCGTGCTGCGGGCCGAAGGCGGCGGTCAGGTTCACGTCCGGACAGGCGGCCAGCGCATCCAGCGAATGCGTCAGGTCCTCCGTCACCGAGGCCGGATGCCCCAGCAGGGCGACCCGCCGCCCCTTCAGCGCGGCCCGCAACTCGGGCTCGGAGATCAGGCGGTCGATGCCGAATATCATGGCAGGTCCAGAACGAAGGAGTCGGGGTGGTGGAAATCGGGTCGGGCCGACGGGTGGGCGAGCGCCCAATAGCTGATATCGCCATCCACGGATTCGATCACCGCCGACAGGCCGAGACGGCTCGCCCCGTGCGGCAGGTCGATCCGCGCCTCAAGGGCGACGAGGTCGGACGCTCCGTCCATCCCCTCAACGGTCGCGACCTCATCCGCCGAACGCATCCCGGCGCGGGGCCCATCAAAGTGATAGGTGGCCCACTGGCGGGACGGCGAGAGATTGTATTCGACATAGCCTGCGTCTGTTTCCACGAACGCCTCGAAACAGGTGTGCCGCCACAGGTCGTCGGCGCGTCCAGGCCCCGCCTCGGCCGGCCAGGCGATCCGGTCGACCTCACCCTCGACCACGAAGCGCAGCCAGAGCAACAGGCCATCGCGCTCGACATGAACCGCCACGCCCGTCGCCGGCGTGTCGCCGGTGTCGGGATGCGGCGTCAGGAACGCCGTCGGCGCCGGGGCGGTTCGCGCTTCCATACCCTCGTGCTACACGCCCCTTCCCTCCCAAGCCAAGCCTGATCCGATGACCGAGCCCGCCTTCCAGTCCGACTTCCTGCAAACCCTGCAGGCGCGCGGCTATATCCATCAGATCACCCATCCGGCCGAGCTCGACGCCGCGGCTGCCGCCGGCATCGTCACCGGCTATATCGGTTTCGACGCCACCGCCCCCTCGCTGCACGTCGGCAGCCTGATCCAGATCATGATGCTGCGCCGGCTGCAGCAGGCCGGGGGCAAGCCCATCGTCCTGATGGGCGGCGGCACCACCAAGGTCGGCGACCCGACCGGCAAGGACGCCTCACGGCCCCAGCTGACCGACGAAACCATCCAGGCCAACATCGCCTCGATCAGGACGGTGTTCGAGAAATTCCTGACCTTCGGCGACGGCCCGACCGACGCCATCCTGCTCGACAACGACGCCTGGCTGTCGACCTATGGCTATGTCGAATTCCTGCGCGAATACGGCACGCATTTCACCATCAACCGGATGCTGGCCTTCGACTCGGTCAAGCTGCGGCTGGAACGCGAACAGCCGATGACCTTCCTTGAGTTCAACTACATGCTGATGCAGTCGGTGGACTTCCTCGAGCTCAACCGCGCGCGGAACTGCACCCTGCAGATGGGCGGGTCGGACCAGTGGGGCAACATCGTCTCGGGCGTCGACCTGGTGCGCCGCGTCGACCACAAGGCCGCCTTCGGCCTGACCACCCCGCTGCTGACCACGGCCTCCGGCGGCAAGATGGGCAAGACCGCCCAGGGCGCGGTCTGGCTCAACGCCGAACAGCTGAGCCCGTATGACTACTGGCAGTTCTGGCGCAATGTCGATGACGCCGATGTGGGCAAATTCCTGCGCCTGTTCACCGACCTGCCGCTGGACGAGATCGCCCGGCTCGAGGCGCTGGAAGGCGCTGGCATCAATGACGCCAAGAAGACGCTGGCCGATGCGGCCACCACCATGCTGCACGGCGCCGACGCGGCGTCTCACGCCCGCGGCGCCGCCGAGGCCGCCTTCGAACAGGGCAAACTCTCGGCCGACCTGCCCACCGTCGAACTGCCCCGCGACGAGGTGATCGGCGCCATGATCGCCGCCGTCACGGCCAGGGCCGGCCTGACCGCCTCCAATGGCGAGGCCCGCCGTCTCGCCCAGGGCGGCGGCCTGCGTCTCAACGACGAAGCCATCGCCGACGGCGCCCGCCTGATCGAGGCCGGCGACGTCAACGCCGATGGCGTGCTGAAACTGGCCGCCGGCAAGAAGAAGATCGTGCTGGTCAAACCGGTTTGACGGAGATTGAAATGACGAACCTTACCGAAGGCATGCAAGCCCCCGCATTCGACATGGCGACCGATGACGGCGGTCATGTTTCGCTGGACGGCCTCAAGGGCCGCAAGGTCGTCCTGTATTTTTACCCCAAGGCTGATACCCCGGGCTGCACCACCGAGGGCCAGGACTTCTCGGCCCTGATCGACGATTTCAACCAGGCCGACGCGACCGTCATCGGCGTCTCCCGCGATCCCGTGAAGAAGCTGGATCGCTTCAGGGCCAAACACGACCTCAAGGTCCTGCTCGCCTCCGACGAACCCGGGGACGTCACCGAGGCGTGGGGCGTCTGGGTCCAGAAGAAGCTCTACGGCCGCGATTATATGGGCGTCGAGCGCGCCACCTTCCTGATCGACGGCGACGGCGTCGTCCGCCGCGTCTGGCGCAAGGTCTCGGTCAAGGGTCACGCGGCCGAAGTCCTCGCAGCGGTTCAATCGCTCTGACCACGGATCAATGCGCGTCTTTGGAGATGTAACGGGCGTTTCATAGATTCGCGAACCCGTCTGCCAGATTCGCGGACTCGCCCTGCAAGCGAATTTGAGAGGCGAATACCGTCGAAGTTCGCGTGAACACCCTTCAGCGTGGTTAACAAGTCGTGAACAGGCTTGTACCCAATCTGTATGATGGCGCATAACCCTGCCTCGTACGTGGGGGCGTTGCGTGATGACCGAACGAGAACCGGATGGCAGGCGGTCTCTGATCGGAAAGTGGTTTCCGACCCGATACCTTTATCTGCGCGATGGCGACGAGGTCCGCGCCTGGGCCCTGACGCCCGGCAAACAGGCGCTCGGCGCCGTGGCCGCCGTCCTGCTCGGTGGCTGGACCCTGATGGCGTCGGGCAATGTGCTCTTTGACATGGCGACCCGGAGCCAGTCCGACAACGCCGTGGTCCGGGCGCGCGCCGCCTCGGAACGCATGAACGCCGACCTGCAGGCCCGTCTGGACAGTGCCGTAGTGCGGATGACCGCGACCAGCGGCTCGCTCGACGAAATGGCGCAGACGGTCGAACGCCGTCACGCCGCCCTGACCCAGGTCATGACCATGTTCCGCGGCGTCGACGGGGCCCAGACCGCGCTTCGGCCATCTCCGGCGCTGGACCCCGACCGGTCCACGCCGGTCCAGCGCATGATGGCCGTGCGGATGGATCAGGAGCGACTGATCGCCCGGGCCGAGACGGAAGCCCAGACCCGGGCGGAGCGGCTGCGACTGGCCTTCCGCCTCGCCGGCCTGAACCCTGCCGCCTATTCACCGCGCGACGGCGCCCTGGGCGGCCCCCTGGTCGAGGCCCGCGACCCGCGGGCCCTGGCGGCCGTGCTTGACGTCGACGAGGCCTTCGCCATCCGGATCCGCAACGCCGCCGACAATCTGTCGGACATGAGACGGTTGGCCGACACCGCCGAGAGCATGCCCTTCGGCCGCCCGACGGGGGCCCGCACCACCTCCGGCTTCGGCGTCCGGTTCGATCCGTTCAACGGCCGTCCCGCATTGCATCAGGGTCAGGACTTCGCTGCCCCGCTGAATACGCCCATTCATGCGCCGGCTCCCGGAATCGTGTCTTTTGTTGGCGTGCGTTCAGGGTATGGCAAGACCGTTGAGATAGATCATGGACGCGGTTTCAAGACGCGCTACGCCCATTTGAACGCCACGGCGGTCGCGCCCGGCCAGCGAATCTCGCTTGGTCAGCGCCTGGGCGCCATGGGAACCACAGGCCGCTCAACGGGCGTGCATCTTCACTATGAGGTGTGGATGGACGGCCGCCCACAGAACCCCGCCCGCTTCATGAGAGCCGGAGACCAACTTGTTCAACAAGACTAAATCCCCCGCCCCGACGCCCCAGGGCCGTGCCGACAACGGCTCGTCCATTCCGCCCCTGCCGGATCTGCCCACGCCCGGCCAGGCGCCGGCCGCGGCTTCCCGCCCGGCCGGGCCCGCGCCGGCCAGCCAGCGCGGCCTGTCCACCCTGTCGTCCGATCTTCAGTTCGACGGCAATATCTCGGGCGGCGGCGATCTTCAGATCGACGGCGCCATCAAGGGCGACGTCCGTGTCGGCCGGCTGATCGTCGGTGAGACCGGCGCTGTCGAGGGCAATGTCTCGGGCGACTATGTCGAGATCCGCGGTCGCGTCGTCGGCGCCATCTCGGGCAAGCAGGTCAAGCTGATCGCCACGGCCTATGTCGACGGCGACATCACTGCCGAACAGATGTCGATCGATATCGGCGCCTATTTCCAGGGTCGCGTCCTGCAGGGCCGACGCGAAGCCCCGGCGCCCACGCCGGCGCCGGCCTCCGCGCCGCGCCCCGCTGCGCCCGAGCCGCAGATCATCGACATGAAGAGCCCGTCCTGATCCGTCAGGCCTGAAAGACGAAAGGCCCCGGAGCAATCCGGGGCCTTTTTTCTACTCCACCGTCGAGCCGCGCGTCTCGCCGACCCGCGCCGCCAGGGCGGCGCCCATGAACATGTCGAGGTCGCCGTCCAGAACGCCTTGCGTGTCGGAGGTCTCGACGTTGGTCCTCAGGTCCTTGACCATCTGATAGGGCTGCAGGACGTAGGACCGGATCTGGTGGCCCCAGCCGATGTCGGTCTTGGCGTCAGCCACGGCCTGGGCCGCCGCCTCGCGCCGCTGCAACTCCAGTTCGTACAGCCGGGCGCGCAGCATTTTCCACGCCTGTTCGCGGTTCTGGTGCTGGGAGCGGCCCGCCTGGCAGGCCACCACCGTATTGGTCGGAATATGGGTCAGCCGGATCGCTGAATCCGTCTTGTTGATGTGCTGACCGCCCGAACCCGAGGCACGATAGGTGTCAGTGCGCACATCGGACGGATTGATATCGATCTCGATGGCGTCATCCACCACCGGCGAGACCCCGATCGAGGCGAATGACGTGTGCCTCTTCGCCGCGGCGTCATAGGGGCTGATCCGCACCAGCCGGTGCACGCCCGATTCCGACTTCAGCCAGCCATAGGCGTTGGGCCCGCTGATCAGGATGGTCGCCGATTTGATCCCGGCCTGGTCGCCCGATTCCTCGGCCTCCAGCTCGACCTCATAGCCGTGCGCCTTCGCCCACCGCGAATACATCCGCAGCAGCATCCCGGCCCAGTCGCAGGACTCGGTGCCGCCGGCGCCGGAGTTGACCTCCAGATAGGCGTCATTGCCATCGGCCTCGCCCGAAAGCAGGGCCTCCAGCTCGGCGCGGGCGGCGCGGTCCTTGACCGCCTTGAGCCCGGCGCGCGCCTCCTCCAGCGTGGCCTCGTCACCCTCCTCGTCGGCCATGTCGGCGAGCATGACGCCCTCCTCCAGACCGGTCTCCATCTCGCGGACGGTGTTGATCTGGGCCTCCAGCCGCGATCGGTCCCGCGAGACGATCTGCGCCGCCTCGGGGTCGTTCCACAGCGTCGGGTCCTCGACCCGGGCGTTCAGCTCATCGAGTTTTCGAAGCGCGACATCCCAGTCAAAGACGCCTCCTGAGCAGAGCGATGCTCTGCTCGATGTCGGCCTTCATGGCCTCGACATCCGGTCTCATCGCCAACTCCTGCGATACCAAAGTGAGGCGCGGACATAGAGCGGTCTGCGCCGAAGGGAAAGGGCAAGCAGGGGCGAGGGGCGAGGGACGAGGGGCGAGGGGCAACTGTCGCCCCTCGTCCCTCGTCCCTCGCCCCTCGCCCCTAATAAAGCCCGCTCAGATCCTCCGCCGGTTCCTTCCTCGGCGGCGGCGGGGTCGCGGGCGGCGGCGGGGCGGCCGACGGGGGCGGCGGGCCGGCGGCCTCCTCCCGCTCGCGGCGCAGGACCTCATTGTAGTTCTGCGGTCCGGTCGGCAGGGGCTGAGCCGGGGCCCGTTCCTCCTCGCGGCGCCTTTCGGTGCCCGGGCGGAAGGCTTCCTCGATGCCGTTCACGGTGCGGAACACGGCGTTCCTGGGCCGCACGAAGGGCCGGGCCGGTCGTTCGCGCAGAGCCACCTGCATGAATTCGTTGAACACCGGCACCGGGCCCGTGGACCCGGTCTCACCCCGGCCCAGCGGCCGGTTGTCGTCGAAGCCGATGAACACCCCAACGACGATGTCGGTGGTGAAGCCGACGAACCAGGCCGAGCGGTATTCATTGGTCGTGCCGGTCTTGCCGCCGACCCACGGGCCGAGGCCCCGCGCGCTGGCGGCGGTCCCGCGTTGAACCACGCCCTCCAGCATGGAGCTGATCTGATAGGCGGTGATCGGGTCGATCACCTGCTCACCACGCGCCTGGAGCCGCGGCGAATCCTGGCCGCTGAAGGGACGTCCGCATTCGCGGCAACGGCGGTCATCGGCCCGGAATATGGTCTCGCCATCCCGGTCCTGGACCAGTTCGATCAGATAGGGATTGACCCTCCGCCCGCCGTTGACGAAGGCGGCGTAGGCGGCGGTCAGGCGATAGGGCGTGGTCTCGCCGGCCCCCAGCGACACCGACAGATTGGGTTGCAGGGTGTCGGACACACCCATCTTTTTCGACAGGTCGACGACATTGCCCATGCCGATGGCCTGGGCCAGCCGCACGGTCATGACGTTGCGCGACAGCTCCAGTCCGCGGCGCAGCGACTGCGGGCCATAGTATTCGCGGCTGTAGTTCTCGGGCGTCCAGCGCCCCCCGTTGGCCCCGCCGGCGAAGCTGATCGGCGCGTCCAGCACGATGGAGGCCGGGGTGTAGTCGCCTTCCAGCGCCGCAGCATAGACGAACGGCTTGAAGGCCGAACCCGGCTGGCGCTCCGCCTGGGTCGCGCGGTTGAAACTGGACAGGCCGTAGGAATAGCCCCCCACCATCGCCAGCACCCGGCCCGACTGCGGCTCGATGGCGACGAGGGCGCCATTGACGTTGGGCACCTGTTTCAGGGTGTACTGACCGCCCTGCCGCTCGACGAAGATCAGGTCGCCACGGCGCAGTTGCCGGTTGGCGTTGGCCCAGGCCGCATCGGCCGGGAGCAGCGAGCCCGTACGGTCCTGACGCGCCGTACGGATGCGGACGGCGTTGCCGGCGACGGACTCCACAGCCGCCGCCTCCCAGGTTCGACGCTCGGGCGGGCGGCGGCCCTCCATGGCTGTATCCTGCCAACCGTCGGCGAAGTCGGTCGTGCCCCACGGACCGCGCCAGCCATGGCGGCGATCATAGTTTTCCAACCCCCTCATCAGGGCGTCGCGCGCCGCCGACTGCAGCGTCGGATCCAGGGTCGTGCGCATGTAATAGCCGCCGCGGTTGACCTCTTCCTGCCCGAAGCGGCGGATGGCCTGACGGCGCGCCTCCTCGACGAAGAAGTCGGCGTCAGCATACTGGGCCCGGCGCGGAGCGTCCTGGGTCGTCAGAGGCCGGGCGCGCGCCGTGGCCAGCGCCTCGTCGTCCAGCCAGCCGTTCTGGTTCATCTCGCCCAGAACCCAGTCACGCCGGCCCTTGGCGGCGCCCGGAAAGCGTTTGGGATGATAGTTGTTCGGTCCCTTGGGCAGGGCTGCCAGAAACGCCGCCTCGTCCGGCGTCAGCTGACTGAGCGACTTGCCGAAATAGTTATAGGCCGCCACCGCCACACCGTAGGAGCGATAGCCGAGGAATATCTCGTTCAGATACAGTTCGAGTATCTGCGGCTTGGTCAGGGTCGCTTCCAGCCGGTTGGCCAGAATTGCTTCCTTGACCTTGCGGTTGATGCTGGTCTCGTTGGTCAGCAGGACGTTCTTCGCCACCTGCTGGGTGATGGTCGAGCCGCCCTCCAGTCGTCGTCCGGTCGCGGCATTGAACACATTCTTGAACATGGCCCGGCCCAGGCCGCCCACATCGATCCCGCCGTGGTTGAAGAAATTCCGGTCCTCGGCCGCCAGAAACGCCTGCACCACCGGCAGCGGAATCTGCTCATAGGGCACATAGATGCGCCGCTCATCGGAGAATTCGCCGATCAGGGTGCCGTCGCCGGCATAGACGCGCGTCGCCGTCGCCGGCCTGTAGTCGGCCAGGTCTGAGGCGTCGGGCAGGTCATGGAACAGCCAGGCCGCATAGATGGCGACGACCAGACCGGCGAGGGCGATCGCCCCCAGCAGGGCCACGCCCGCCATGACGAACCAGCGTTCGGCAATCTTCAACCTGATACTCCGAGTGCGGCCCTTGGGACCGGTTTAGCCCGCGTCGAAAGCATTCGCCAGAGCCGCCGTGCCCACCCGGTGCGACCATCGCGCGCCTGTCGCGCTCCGGCCACGAGATCGGCGTCCATGGCGCTACGAGCCCTCGACCGATTCCGGCTGCCCGGGCGGCACGGCTCCGAGCGCGAGGCGGGCGGCCTCCGAGTCGGCCAGGAGGGCGGCGCGTTTCGCCTCGCCGAACCCTTCAAGCGTCCGGTACGGCATCGCCAGTCGAATATTGCCGCGCAGACGGTCCTGATTTCGCTCCAGAAAGCCCCAGTAGAGTCGGTTGAAGGGGCAGGCGCCGTCGCCGCTCCTGGCTTTCACATCGTAGCGGCATCCCCCGCAGTAGTCGCTCATCCGGTTGATGTAGGCGCCCGAGGCCGCATAAGGCTTCGATCCGACGATGCCCCCGTCCGCGAAGGTCGCCATGCCCCGCGTGTTCGGCATCTCGACCCATTCATAGGCGTCGGCGTAGACCGTCATATACCAGTCGTCGACCGCGTCGGGATGCACCCCCAGCATCATGGCCAGATTGCCGGTGACCATCAGCCGCTGGATGTGGTGGGCATAGGCGTTGACGCGGCTGGTCTCGACCGCATCCGCCACACAGGCCATGGCGGTGTCGCCTGACCAGAAGAAGGACGGCAGGGTGCGGTCGGCGTCGAGAAAGTTTCGCCGCCCGTATTCCGGCGACTTGAGCCAGTAGACGCCGCGCACGAACTCGCGCCATCCGAGGATCTGGCGGATGAAGCCCTCGACCGCATTCAGGGGCGCCTCACCGGCGGCATAGACGGCCTCGGCCCGTCGACAGACGTCGAGCGGATCCAGCAGGCCGAGATGGAGCGAGGTCGAGACCAGGCCATGCCACATCCACGGCTCGCCCCCGGCCATGGCGTCCTGCCAGTCGCCGAACCCGGGCAGGATATGCGCCAGAAAATCCTCCAGCACGGCCTCGGCCTCATCGACCGTGGTCGGCCAGCCGAACCCCTCGAGGTCCCCGAAATGATCGGCGAAGAGGCGTTCGACATCGGCGATCGCCCCGCGAGTCGTTGACGAGGGCGTCGTCCTCAGCCGCTCTGGGGGGCGCACCCCCTTGGCCAGCTTCTTGCGGTTCTCCGCATCATAGTTCCAGCGCCCGCCTTCCGGGTCTGCGCCATCCATCAGCAGGCCGCTCTCCCGCCGCATCTCGCGATAGAAAAATTCCATCCGCAGTTCGCGCTTGTCGGCCGCCCAGCGGCGGAATCGCTCGTGCGAGCAGATGAAGCGACGGTCCTCACGGATCTCCACGGGCACATCCGCCGTGTCTGCAAACGCCTTGAGCGCCTCGGCCAGTCGCCATTCGCCGCATTCGGTGACGACGACCCTGTCGAAACGGCCCGCCGCAATGGCGCGTTTCAGCTCGCCGACTATGGAATGGCTATTGTCCGGCGCGTCGATCCGCACATAGCGGACAGCGACCCCCCGCCCCTCCAACCGGGCGGCGTGGCCCCGCATGGCGGCGAAGGTCAGGGCGATCTTCTGCTTGTGGTGGCGGACATAGGTCGCTTCGTCGCGAACCTCGGCCATCAGCACGACGTCGTGCGCCGGATCGAGTTCGTCGAGGCCCGACAGTCCGTCCGACAACTGGTCGCCCAGCACCAGCCTCAGCGTCGACGCACGAGGCGTGGTTGTGATCATGCCCGGGTTCTAGGCAGCGGTGTCGCCTTTCGCCAGACCACAACCTTCTCCGCAAACCCCCGGGTATCCGCCGATACTGCCGCGGTCACGTCAGAGAGCCGCCCACGCCGACTATTTGCGTCGCATCAAGTTGTTGATTCCGCTTGCCTTGATGGGTCCTCAAACCTCTTTTCCGCACAGCGCTGCTCGCCTGCCTATAATGGCGGACGGTCTTTGAAATTGCGATCACTGCGACGATCAGCCTTGCACCGATTGCACCGTTTGCACTGTTTTCTCAGGTGCAATGATCCGGGCCGGGCTCGCCGCGTCAGGGCTGTCCGGCCGCTTGGCTGGCCGAGGCCATCTGCAGCGTGCCCGAGGGTTCACGGAAATAGCGGTCGATGCCATCCGCCACGGCGCGCATCAGGCGGCGGCGGGCGCGGCTGTCATTCAGCAGGCGCTCGTCCTCGGGATTGGTGATGAACCCCATTTCCAGCAGCACGGCGGGTACGTCGGGGGCCAGCAGGACGGCCAGGCCGGCGTCGCGGTGGCTGCGGCGCAGCATGGGATGGTTCGCCGTCTCAAGCTCCCCCAACAGGGCGCGGGCCAGTTGGGCCGAGCGGTTCTGGGTCGCGCGCTGGGTCATGTCCAGCAGGATGCGGTCGACCGAGGGGTCGCGTCCGGGCAGGTTCAGGCTGCGGTGCCAGTTTTCGCTCCGCGTGAATTCGCGCACCGCGCGACCGGCGCCCTGTTCGGACAAGGTGTAGACGCTGGCTCCGCGCGTGGCCGGATCGGCCCCGGCGTCGGCGTGCAGCGAGATGAACAGATCGGCCCGGGCCTGGCGGGCGATAGCGACGCGGCGATGCAGGGCGATATAGGCGTCGCCATCGCGGGTCAGCTGAACCCGATAGCGGCCGGTGCGCTCCAGCTCACGCTTCAGATCAAGGGCGGCGGCCAGGTTGATGGCGGCCTCACGGGTCGCGGCGGCTCCCAGGGCGCCGGGATCCCGGCCTCCGTGACCGGGGTCGATGACGATCAACGGCCGTTCGGCCGGGCGGGCCGCTGCGCGCGGCAGCGATGGGCGCGCCGCCGCTGCCGCGGCGGGCGCGCGCCCGGTGGCCTTCAGGTCGATGACATAGCGGTAGTGGGCGATCCCGTCGCCGGGCGGCAGCAGAAAACGGCGTTCGATCTCTGCGCTCGTCGCCAGGTCCAGTTCGATGCGCGCAGCGGCTCCCGATCCGGCCACCCGCCAGCCGCGCACCAGGCCCGTGCCGGTCCCGGTCAGGCCGCGATTGGCCGAGACGCCGGACAGGGACACCACCACCCGGCCGTCGTCGCCCGAGCGGATCACCTGCCCGCGCGACGTGCGATCGAGATCGACCACGACCCGCGTGTGCTGGGCGTCGCCGCCGAAGCGGACTCGAAGCACATCGCCCGAGGCTCCCGAGGCCAGACCGTGCCCGGCCGTCAGCACGGCGACGCAGAAGACGACAAAGGCCACGGCCGTCATCGCCCACTCGCGAAGACCCCAACGCGACAGATTGATATCTGACAGCCCGTACATTCGACGGAGACCCACCTTCTTGGTTGGGTCCATCATGGCGCAACCTCGTCGCCAACGGGTTAAGGCGCGCGGGAAAGGCGGTGCGGCTTTTAATTCACATCGGGCATGCCTATGCTCTGACCGCTCGCGAACGATCGCGCCCCCTGATCCGTCAGGCTCGGGCGCGCCCTCTTCGCGGCGTGACTTGCAATGATCCGAGAGCCGGCCGGGAATTCACCCGCCGATTCGACGACCGGGTCCGGGACGCCCTTCGACGGCGCGTCCGGGCCCAGGACCGTACTGAACCCCATGGGCCTTATCGCCTGCGCTCCCTCCCGGTTTGAACCGACCGACCTCGCCCACGGCCTCCGCCCCGGCGACGGGACACCGCATGTGTCTGCCCGCAATCCCATTCGGCGAGCCGCCTGCCCCCTTCGCGGGGATGGCCGAGCGCGCCAGAGAGAGACCCTTCATGTCAAAGACCATGTTGATCGATGCGGCGCATCCCGAGGAAACCCGGGTCGCCATCGTCGAGGGCCGTCAGGTCGAGGAATTCGACTTTGAATCCCGCGCGAAGCGCCAGCTTCGCGGCAACATCTATCTCGCCAAGGTCGTTCGCGTAGAGCCCAGCCTTCAGGCCGCCTTCGTCGAATACGGCGGCAACCGCCACGGCTTCCTCGCCTTCAGCGAAATCCACCCCGACTATTACCAGATCCCGGTCGCCGACCGCGAAGCCATCATGGCCGAGGCGCCGTCGGAGGACGACGAGCACGACGAACACGCCCGCGAGAACGACGACGAATCCGAAGGCGGCATGGCCGAGGAAGAGCGGCTCAAACGCCGTCTGATGCGCCGCTACAAGATCCAGGACGTGATCAAGCGCCGCCAGGTCATGCTGGTCCAGGTTGTCAAGGACGAGCGCGGCGGCAAGGGCGCGGCCCTGACCACCTGGCTGTCGCTGGCCGGCCGCTACTGCGTTCTGATGCCCAACACCGGCAAGGGCGGCGGCATCTCGCGCAAGATCACCCAGGCCACCGATCGCAAGCGCCTGAAGGCCGCCGCAGCGGCCCTGCATGTGCCCCAGGGCATGGGTCTGATCATCCGCACCGCCGGCGCCAAACGCACCAAGGCCGAGATCAAGCGCGACTACGAATATCTGCTGCGCCTGTGGGAGACGATCCGCGAAACCACGCTGAAGTCGAACGCCCCGGCCGTGATCTATGAGGAAGAAAACCTCGTCCGGCGCGCCGTGCGCGACATGTTCGACAAGGATTTCGACGGCATCCAGGTCGAGGGCGTCGAGGGCTTCAAGGAGGCGCGCGACTTCATGCGCGTGCTGATGCCCTCGCAGTCGAAGAAGGTGCATCTGTACCAGGGCGCCCGGCCCTTGTTCGCCACCAACGGCATCGAGGAGATGCTGACCCAGATCCACCAGCCGGTCGTGCCCCTGCCCTCGGGCGGCTATCTGGTCATCAACCAGACCGAGGCCCTGGTCGCCATCGACGTCAACTCCGGCCGTTCGACCAAGGAACGCAACGTCGAGGCCACGGCCACCAAGACCAATATGGAGGCCGCCGTCGAAGCGGCCCGCCAGCTGCGCCTGCGCGACCTCGCCGGCCTGATCGTCATCGACTTCATCGACATGGATGAGTCCAAGAACAACCGCACCGTCGAGAAGGTGCTGAAGGACGCCCTGGCCAAGGATCGGGCCCGCATCCAGATGGGCCGCATCTCGGGCTTCGGCCTGATGGAGATCAGCCGCCAGCGCCGCCGTCTCGGCGTCATCGAGGGCGCCACCGAGGCCTGCCCGCACTGCCAGGGCGCCGGCCGCGTCCGCTCGGCCGAGAGCGCCGCCCTGATGACCCTGCGCGCGCTGGATATCGAAGCCGGCAAGAACGGGGCCGGCTCCGTGAACCTGCGCCTCTGCACCGCCGTCGGCCTCTACATCCTTAACCACAAGCGCGACTATCTGCAGCGCCTGCTGGCCCAGCGCGGGCTCAACGTCGTCATCCTGATCGACGACTCCCTTGGCCAGGGCGAACACGCGCTGGAGCGCACCGAGACCAACGAGGATTTCGTGCCCGAGGAGCGGCCGGACGCCTTCATCGACCTCGACGACGATTTCGACGACAGCGCCTATGACGATGAGGACGATTCCGACGACGAATTCATCGCCGAGGACGAGCACGACGACGAAGCCGGGGATTCGGATGACGAAACAGGGCGCGAGCGCCCCGAACGCACCGATGGCGAGAACAGCCGTGGTCGCGGTCGTCGTCGTCGTGGCGGACGTCGCGACGGCGCCGAAGCCGTCGCCGAAGACGGCCCCGCCCCCGCTCCAGCCCTGGCGGCCAGCGAGGACGACGACGACAGCGAGAGCGGCCGCCGACGCCGCCGGGGCCGCCGCGGCGGACGCCGGGTCCGCGAGGAAGGCGGCGAACGCGACGGCTTCACCTGGGTTCGCGGCCGCACCCCGTCTCTCGAAGACCCCTATGTCTGGTTCGATCCGATCAATCCGGAACGCACCGAAGCCCCGTCGGACATCGCGTCGACCACGCCCTCGGACGACGTTGAAGAGGTCGTGGGCGAGCGGCCGGACGGCGAACCGGGCGGCGAGCGCACCGGACGGTCGCGTCGTCGGCGCGGTCGCGGTCGCGGCCGGGATCGCGGCGGCGACCAGGGCCTGACCCACGAGGTCAAGGTCGAGACCCGCGCTACCAACGAAGGCATGCCGGCGGACGGTTCGCCCGACACGCCGATGGCCGTATTCGTCGAAGAGGCGGCGGACGTCGCCCCGGTTGCGATCGCCGAAGAGCCCAAGCGTCGCCGCGTGCGCCGCAAGGTCTCGGCCAGCGCCACGTCGGCATCGGCCCTCGAACCGGTTTCGACGGTCGAGCCCAATGAGGCCGAGCCGGTCGGACAAGCCGCCGTGCTGGATGTGATGCCGGCCGAAGCAGCCTTGTCGACGCCGGAGCCCGAGGCCGCCCCGATGGCCGCAGCCATCCCGGCGCCCACGCGCGAAATCGACGTCGGGGCCATGATCGCCGAAGATCCGGCCCAGATCGTCGCCCCGCCCGAGAAGCCGAAACGTGGGTGGTGGCGCCGCTGAATGGCCGTGATTAGGTAGTGATGTCCGGACAGGGGGCGTCTGGGTAGGAGGAGTTCGTCTTGAACTGGATATCCCGCGCCGCCGTCCGGCTGTCCGGCCTCGTCGCCGTCGTCGGCCTTGCGCTCGCAGCCGCATCTCCGGCCGCGGCCCAGGGGGCGATCCGGGACACCGAGATCGAGGGCATCATCCACGAATGGTCCGCCCCGGTGTTCAGCGCCATGGGTCTGGAGCCGTCCGAGGTCGAGATCATTCTCGTCAACGACGACCAGCTCAACGCATTTGCGACGCGCGGGCGGATCATGGGCATCAACACCGGCCTGATCCTGAAGACCCGGAACTCGAACGAACTGCTCGGCGTCGTGGCGCATGAGGCCGGTCATATCCGCAACCGCCATACCCTGAGGGACGGCGCCCAGGGCGCCGCCATGCAGCCGATGCTGATGACCATGGCTCTCGGGGCCCTGGCCATTGCCGCCGGCGCCCCGGACGCCGGCGCCGTCCTGTTGGGCAACAGCCAGTTCTTCGGCACGTTGAGCGCGCTGAGGTACATGACGCACCAAGAAGGCGAGGCCGACAACACCGCGGCGCGGGCGCTCGAGGCGGCCGGCCTTTCAGGTCGCGGCCTGCTCGCCTTCTTCGAGAATTTCCGCTCGCAGGAGGTGTTTTCGGACGCCCGCCGGTTCCCCTATTTCCGCAGCCACCCCCTGTCGTCGGACCGGATCGAGAACCTGCGTCGGTTCGTGTCGGAACAGTCCCACTACGACACCCCGGAGGCCCCGGAACGGGCCGCCGAACACGCCCTGATCCTGGCCAAGATCCACGCCTTCATGGGCCAGCCGAACCAGACCCTGCGCGACTATCCGGAAAGCGATCTATCCTGGCCAGCCCGCTACGCCCGCGCCATCGCCTGGTACCGTGACGGCCAGACCGAACGGGCGCTCGCCGCGGTCGACGTTCTCCTGACCGAACAACCCGAAAATCCCTATCTGTGGGAACTGAAGGGCCAGATCCTGTTCGAGGAGGGCCGGCCCGCCGAGGCCATCAGCGCCCATCAGACCTCGGTGGAGCTCTTGCCCGACGCGCCTCTGCTGCGCATCAACCTGGCCCATGCCCTGATCGAGACCCACGACCGCGCCAACCTCGACACCGCCATCGACCACCTCAAGCGCGCCATGGCGCTGGAGAACGACAACACCATGGGCTGGCGTCTGTTGAGCCAGGCCTATGCCAGCCAGGGCAAGGAGGGCGAGGCCCGCCTGGCCTCGGCCGAGATGTATTTCGCCGCCGGCGCCGAACGGGAGGCGACCCAGTTCGCCCTGCGCGCCCGCGACATGCTGGAGCGCGGCTCCAGCGAATGGACGCGCGCCATGGACATCGTCTTCGCCTCCGGAGCCACCCAGCAGGACATCGACGACGTGGATCGCCGCAACAGCCGCCGCGACCGGGGCGGCGTCATCCCCGCGGCCGGCTGACCGCCAGAGAGACTGTATGACCGATACGCCTGAACCGACACCCGACGCCCGCAAGGACGCCGGCTTCTTCGCCCGGCCTCGCGCCAGCCTGGCGGCCATGGCTGTGGCCGTCGTCGCCCTCGCCCTCGCCGCGGCGCCCTATGTGACCGGCGGGAATTTTGACAGCCGGGTCCGCACCTATCTGCTGCAGAACCCCGAGATCCTGCAGGAAGTCAGCCTGGCGCTGCAGGCCCGGGAGGACGGCGCCCGCACCGGGGCGATCAACGAGCGGGCGGCGGCCAACCCGACCCTGCTGGCGCCCGACCCCCGCGACCCGAGCTTCGGACCCGCCGACGCCAAGGTCACCGTTGTGGAATTCTTCGACTTCCGCTGTCCGGGCTGCAAGCTGACGGCGCCGGACGTGCTGCGCCTGATGCAGACCCACCCCGATGTGCGTTTCGTGTTCAAGGACTGGCCGATCCTCGATCGCGGCGACGATGACACCTCCCATTACGCCGCCCGCGCGGCCCAGGCGGCTCACCTGCAGGGCCAGTATCTGCCGGTCTTCCAGGCCCTCATGGCCGAGCCGGCGCTGGACAAGGCCGCCGTCGATCGCATCCTCGCGGCCAATGGCGTGGTGATGCCGACGGCCCGGGCGGCTATGGCCGGACCCGAGATCGCGCGCCACCTCGCCGATATTCAGCTCTCGGCCGCCGGGCTGGGCCTGCAGGGCACACCGACCTTCTTCGTCAACGGCCAGGCCACAGCCAGTATCCAGCCCGCCGACCTCGACCGCGCCATCCGGGCCGCCAAGGCCGGCTGAGGCCGGTTCAGCCGATCGCGCCGACGCAGCCTTCATCCCCGCCGACCGCGAGAGCCGCGTCGGTCAGCGACAGGGTCCAGCCGTGGTGGGTGGCCAGACCGCGCCGGGGGATGCCGCCGCCGTCGCCGGCGTCACCGCCCGCAGTGACCAGCACCCGCCGCCCGCCGGGCAAGGCCGCCGGATCGATCAGGCCGACCGCCAGCGCGGTCGGAGTCTCGCCGCCGATGCCGTCGAAGACGTTCAGCATCGTCCATTCGCGACGCAGGCCGATCCACCAGGCCTGGTCGGCGTTGACGGCGAGCACCGCGACGCCGTGGCCTTCGGCGGCCCAGGCCAGGGCCGCCTGGGGGTCCCGGACCGCCCGCATCGCGGCCGCCGCGCCGAAGCGAAGCCGGGCCCCGTCGAAGGCGCGCGTCGGCTCGACGGGCGACCACACCTGGACCTCGATCCGACCCTGCCGCGCCAGACCCCAGCCGACGATCTGGCGCCACAGGCTCTCGACCGCCTCGCGATTGTCCGGCCGGGCCCGGGCCAGCATGCGCGACAGCACCGCCTGCTCGCGGTCGGGACGCAGTTTCACATGAGGCCCCGCCGGGGCGTCCTTGGCCCGTCCAACGCGGGCGGCGACAGCCAGGCGGCGTTCGAACAGGGCCAGAAGTTCGTCGTCGAGCGCGTCGATCTCATGGCGCAGGGCGGCCAGGGCCATGTGTTCCGCAGAGATGTCGGCGGGCGCGGGCCGGGCTTGCTGGAGACCGGACGGGGCACAGGAATGGGACACGGATGCAGACTTTCGGTTTCGATGCGGCATGGAGGGGTTTGCGAGCCGCCGCCCCGTCGCGGGGCGGTCGCCGGCGAGGCGGTCAGGGCGGCGTCCCCGAAGCCTCAGCCGGCGTATCGAAAGCCGTAGAAATACAGGGCCACGCCCGCGTAAACGCAGACAGATGTCGTCGCAGCGATCGCGGACGGACGGGCCATGGACCTCAGAGGCCGCACGAAACGTGCGGCGTCAAGCCGGACTGGCGCTCAGCAGGACAAAACGCGTTCTATTGTCCTCGGAATCCTGAATGTCGTTGCGCAAAATCGACAATTCATAGACCTCGGCCGCCCGGGCCGGCGCCACCGCGGCCCGGGTCGGGTCGCCGGCCTCGGCCACGGCGCGCGCCGCGCCGGCGGTGTCGAAGGCCTCCACCGAGCGGATGCCGAGCGCCTCGAGGGTGGCGGCGCACTGGGCCAGGGCCGCCGGATGGCTCTCCGCCGTGCGGACGTCGGCGAGCCGGGTCCCGGGCGGACCCATCAGGGCCAGCCGGATCGGTCGCCAGACCTCGGACACCACCGTCAGATCGGCCGCCTCGACCAGGGAGGCCGCCGGCTCGACCCGGCCGATGGTGCTGTTCTCGACCGGGATGAGGGCGCAGCCGACCTCGCCGGACCTCAGGGCGGCGATGGCCGCTTCGAAGGAGTCACAGGCCACAGCCTCGTCCCAGGGCCGCAGATCAAGACAGGCCTCGTGGCTGAAGGCGCCGGGCGCGCCCTGATAGGCGCAACGGCCGGTGACGGCGCCCTCCGATGGCCGGCCTGCGCCAGCCATCTCAGGCCGCCTGCGATCGGCTGATCCGGCCCAGCTTCAGCCTTTCGGCGACCAGGAAGGCGAGTTCCAGCGCCTGGTCCGCGTTCAGCCGCGGATCGCAATGGGTGTGGTAGCGGCTGGACAGGTCGTCCTCGGTCAGGGCCTGGGCCCCGCCCAGACATTCGGTGACGTTCTGGCCGGTCATCTCCAGATGAACGCCGCCGGGGTGGACGCCCTCGGCCTCGGCCACGTCGATGAAGCCCCTCACCTCGCCGAGAATGCGTTCGAACGGCCGGGTCTTGTAGCCGTTGCCGGCCTTCAGCGTATTGCCGTGCATCGGGTCGATCGACCAGACCACGCGCCGGCCCTCGGCCTTCACCGCCTTCATCAGACGCGGCAGGCGGTCGCCGACCTTGTCGGCGCCGAACCGGCCGATCAGGGTCAGTCGCCCCGGCGTATTGTCGGGGTTGAGCACGTCGATCAGGGCCAGCAGATCGTCCGGCTCCATCGTCGGTCCGCATTTCAGTCCGACCGGATTCCGGATGCCGCGGGCGAACTCGATATGGGCGCCGTCCAGCTGCCGCGTGCGTTCGCCGATCCAGACCATATGGGCCGAGGTGTCGAACCATTCCCCGGTCGCCCCGTCCAGACGGGTCAGGGCGCTTTCGAGGTTCAGCAGCAGGGCCTCGTGGCTGGTGAAGACCTCGACCCGGCTGAGGTCGGGATGGCTTTCGGGCGTGACGCCGACGGCCTCCATGAAGGTCAGGGCCTCGCTGATCTTGTCGGCCAGTTCGCGGTATTTGTGGCCGTAGGCGCTGTCGCTGGCGAAGCCCATGCTCCAGCGATGGATGTTGTACAGGTCCGCATATCCCCCGCCGGCGAAGGCGCGCAGCAGGTTCAGGGTCGAGGCAGACTGGTTGTAGGCGCGCAGCAGTCGTTGCGGGTCGGGCAGGCGCTCTTCCGGCGTGAAGGCCATGCCGTTGATGATGTCGCCGCGATAGCTGGGCAGGGTCTCGTCGCCGATCGTCTCCAGCGAGGACGAGCGGGGCTTGGCGAACTGACCGGCGATACGGCCGACCTTCACCACCGGCTTGCCGCCGGCGAAGGTCAGGACCACCGCCATCTGCAGGATCAGGCGGAAGGTGTCGCGGATGTTGTCGGTCGAGAATTCCTTGAAGCTCTCGGCGCAGTCGCCGCCCTGCAGCAGGAAGGCGTTACCCGCCTCGACCTGGGCCAGTTTGGCCGTCAGATTCCGCGCTTCGCCGGCGAAGACCAGCGGCGGCAGGGTGCGCAGCTCGTCCTCGACCCGGCCGAGGGCGGCCATGTCCGGATAGTCCGTCGGCATGTGCACAACGGGCTTCGATCTCCAGCTTTCCGGCGTCCAACGCTTGGTCATGACGTGAGAATAGGCGCTTGAACGAGCGGTAACAACGCGGCGGTTTGGCTTTGTATGGGCAAGCCAGCCGCACGAAGGCGCCGCGCGTCGCCGGGCGGTGGATCGGAAGGCGTGGCGGAGCGTCCGGACCTTCGCCCGGAGAAAAAAGAGTTTACCGTTTCGGCGAAAGACGAACGCTCCGCGCGGACGGTTTTCCGGAAGCTTGCGTCGGGTGGCGGTGTTATCGCCTTACCGCAGCGCCCCCGGCGGGCAGGTCGGGCCACGATCCCGATCCCTGGAACGGC